>MDTB01096572.1_pt1 | contig 30812 bp, 23 predicted proteins | sample 811161 | NCBI WGS metagenome assembly MDTB01 (sample SAMN05326650, study PRJNA326480) | marine metagenome | isolation source: seawater | place: Mediterranean Sea | collected 2009 | reverse complement strand
TTACAGCGGAGCCCTTCACGCGATCGTACTTCTCTTGTATTTCTCTCTCTGTGTCGTCGACAGGCTCGGTGGGGTAGTCGGGCACCGAAAACCCGGCCGTTTGTAATTCACCTATCGTTGCTTGAAGCTGAGGGATTGAGGCTGAAATGTTCGGCAGCTTAATGATGTTGGCGTCAGCCTGGAGTGTCATGCTCCCGAGTTCAGCTAAGGCGTCGTCGATCCGTTGGCCTGGTTGAAGGTTCTCGGGAAAGGCAGATAGCACGCGCCCTGCGAGGGAGATGTCGCGTGTTTCTACTGCTATGCCGGCTGCCTTTGCAAACGCTTGGATTATTGGGAGGAAAGAATACGTTGCGAGAGCTGGCGCCTCGTCGGTGTGTGTGTAGATGATCTTTGACATGCCACCCCATTTGGTTATTGGTACCGGTCTAAAGCTACATCTTCTTGGTGTGATCCCACCTGGTCAGGGACTGTCATTTGAATCGCTAGAGTCAGGTTGTTGGATCTGCCTTCGTTGGAGGAAATAAGGAATGTCAGAAATCACGTCCCTAGCTGATATCACGCGTGTGCATGCCGAAAGTCGACCAGACAAAGTGGCGATGATTTTCGAGGGACGCGAGTGGACCTATGGTGACCTCGACCGGGAGTCGAATCAAGTAGCAAACGCTCTATTGGCAGCTGGTGTTGGCCCCCAAGACCGTGTTGCGCACCTCGACAAAAACGGCCCGGAGTATTTCAGTTACCTCTTCGGTGCGGGAAAGATTAACGCAGTAGGAGTCTCGGTGAACTGGCGATTAGCTGCGCCTGAGATGGAGTACATCCTCAACCATTCTGAAGCGAAGGTTTTGCTCATAGGGCAGGAGTTTCTCGCCCATCTTGACGAGATGAATTTAGAAACAGTTACGAAGGTAGTTGTTGTGGGCGAAGGTGGTGACAGGGAGTCCTACGTGGCGTGGATTGATAGTGCGGCTAGTGACGACCCTCAAGTGGAGGTCGGATGGACTGACACGTGCTACCAGCTGTACACATCGGGAACGACGGGGTTGCCTAAGGGTGTCGAATTAACTAATCGAAATTTTTTCTCGTTTTTGCCAGAGGCAAGTCGTGAGTGGTCTTTTAACGAAAGCAGTGTGAACTTGGTTGCAATGCCCCTGTTTCACATTGCTGGGAGCGGGTGGGGAGTTGTAGGGCTCTTCAATGGAGGCACGAATGTTTTATTGCGGGAAGCCGATTTAGTGGAGCTGCTGCGTCTCGTAGAGACATACTCTGTAACGAATGCTTTGCTAGTGCCGGCAATATTGCAGTTTTTGTTAATCACGCCAGAAGCACAAGAGACGGACTTCTCGAGCCTCCGAACCATGGTCTATGGGGCTTCACCTATTACCGAGGAAGTTCTGATTAGCAGTATTGAGTTGATGGGGTGTGACTTCGTCGGAGCGTATGGACTGACTGAAACGACTGGCGGGGGTACCATCTTGCGGGCAGAGGATCATGACCCAGGGGGCCCTAAAGCTAATCTGCTTCGCTCCGCCGGTCGACCTTGGGCAGACATTGATCTCCGCATTGTTGACCCTGAGACGTTGGAAGACCTAGGGGAGGGCGAGGTAGGAGAAATATGGCTCCGGTCAGTGGTCACCTTAAAGGGCTACTGGAAAGACCCATCAGCGACCGACGAGGTCTATCCGGAAGGTCGAGATGAAGAAGGAAAGGGCTGGTTCCGTACAGGGGATGCTGGGTACCTTTCCGACGGCTTTCTGTTCATCCATGACCGCGTCAAGGACATGATTATTTCTGGCGCTGAAAATATTTATCCCGCCGAAGTGGAAAATGCGTTGATGGCGCATCCGGAAGTAGCTGACGTGGCTGTTATCGGTGTGCCGGATGAGAAATGGGGGGAGACGGTGAAGGCGATTATTATCGTTGCCCCAGGTAGTGACCCAAGCGAAGATGAATTGATCGACTATTGCCGAGAGCGCTTGGCTCATTTCAAGTGTCCGACGTCAGTCGACCGCATAGATTTAATACCGCGCAATCCTGCTGGGAAAATTTTGAAGACGGAACTGCGCAAACCTTATTGGGAGGGCAAAGACCGGAGTGTTAACTAGTTCGGTTTGTTGCGGCGCTTGTGCCCGCTAATTTTCCGAAGACGGCTCCGGCCATTAAGCCGGTGCCGCCGGGGTAGTTGCCATAGAACAAGCCTCCGACAAGCTCTCCAGCGGCGTACAGGCCAGGTATTTGGACTAGATCCGTATCGAGAACCTGGCCTGTGCTGTCTATCCTCAGACCTCCAAACGTGAAGGTGAGCCCGCATGTCACGTTGTATGCCTGAAAGGGTGGCTCGTCGAGCGTATTCGCCCAGTTAGTTTTGTTGATGTCAAGACCGCTTGTGGAACGACCATCTTTTATGTTGGGGTTGAATGCTGTTGTGGTATCTACGGCCTCGTTGTACTGCCTAATGGTCTCTAACGCTGCGCTCGTGTCTACCCCATCCATCCGAGCGCAAAGCTCTTCGATGGAGTTGGCATGTACTTTGGTGACTTGCTGAATTCGGTACTCATCTCGGAGTAGGTGGTCGACTTTGGCGTCGAAAATTTGCCAGGCTGAATAATCTGGTTGTTTCAGGATTTCTCGCCCGTATTTGGCGTAGGTGTAGTTCCTGAAATCGGCCCCCTCGTCAAGGAAGCGTTGCCCATCATTGTTGATAACCACTCCAAAGGGGTAGCTGTGCTTTTGAAAAGCATCTCCAACGGCAAGATCGCCGAATTCTGGCGCGTTGTACTCCCAAGCGACCGCATGAGCGCCGCTCCAGTTGCCGTATGGCATGGCCCCAATATCGAGCGCCATCTTTATGCCATCTCCAGTATTGAACCGCGTACCGCGAACTTTGGACAGGTCCCAGCCTGGACCCAAGTAACGAGTTCGCCATTCGGTGTTAGCTTGAAAACCGCCCGCGGCCAAAATAACTGAACTGGCGCTTATCTCGACCGCTTCTCCGTCTTGTCGACCCACTATTCCGCGGACAGTTGAGCCATCAAAGATAAGGCTCTTGGCGGCGACCCCAAAACGAATTTCAATGCCTTTGTCAGCAAGTGACCCGTGGAGAGCGTCTACTAGTCCCTCTCCACCGCCCCAGGCTTCCACAGTTAGTCCTCCCCAAAACTTGAACTTGCCATCTACCTTGAACGCCTGGCGACCCCAAATAGGGGCAAAGCGGACACCGTTTTGTTGCATCCAAAGCACTGTCGGCTTGCTTTCAGAGACTAAATAACTCGCGAGTTCGGGATCGGTTCGATAATCAGTAACGCGGCCCATGTCGTCGTAAAACTGAGCCTCGGTGTAGGACCCAAAGTCGGTAGCTGCGATTTCGCTTTCAGTTAGGTCCGGCATGAGTGCAACCAGATCGTCGACGCCGTCGTAAGCGAATCGGATCGCTCCGGCAGTAAATCTGCTGTTTCCGCCGGATTCAGGTTGGGATGCTCGTTCAAGAACGAGAACCCGGGCACCGTGCTCGGCTGCGGCTAAGGCAGCGCAACATGCGGCGTTACCCGCGCCGACCACTACCACGTCATATTCAGACATTAGGTTCTTTCCTGCATTTAACCGACTTCGGCCGGATCGCCGAGTCTCGATCGAACTAGCCATTGAAAGATATGCCAACCATTAAGTTCGTTTCCAACTGACGCATGTACTTCTTGGGCCGCACTCGAAGATATCTGCCTTCCGTGGGGAGTCTTGACTGCCACCTCAGCCGCCCTTTCAGCGTTGAGATAAAAGCCGACTGCAGATGCGACGCTTGTTCCTACGGTCAGTAGGCCATGGTTAGCAAGGATGACCAATCGACCGTCGCCGAGCGCCTCTGCGATCGAGCGGCCAGTTTGAAGGTCTGTGACGTTGAGTTCTTCGCCTTCATAAACGCCCTGTAGTTCGTAAAAGGCAGCCGCTTCTTGCGAACTCATCGGAAGGGGTTCTGCTAACGCCGAGAACGGTGTTCCGTAAGGAGTGTGGGTGTGTATGGCTCCAATTACGTCGCCTCGAGCAGCGTGAATCGGTGCATGAATATGAAATGCGGCAGGATTAGCAGCGCGGTTTCCTTCGATTAAAGCGCCAGCTTCGTCAATGAGTACGAGGTCATCAATTGTTGCTTTAGCGAAAGGTACGCCGTATCCGAGGAGCCAGAAGCAATTTTTGTTTTCTGGGTCGCGAGCTGTGATATGTCCTGAGCCGTCTGCGCCCCAACCCCAGGAAGCCATGATCCGGTAACCCAATGCAGTCTCGCGCTTTCGCAGTAGACGCTCTTCGTCGACACTGAGGTCGTTATTCGGGTGGGACTCAAGGGTGAATTCCTGGTCATAGCATTCCCGATGGGGCGGTGTGTCAGCCTTCATTGAAAGCGACGTTAGTGGCTCAAAGCCCTGGGGCATTGTCTTCAACGCCTGTTATCACTCGACCTGCTAACTCCATTACGGGCTCCGAGACCATCATGTGTTGAGAGGCGACGTGTACGTCCCTGAAATGGCGCTGTAGGGCAGATTCCTCGTAGATCGATGTTCCTCCTACGACCGTGTACATACGATCGATAACCTGAGCTGCAGTCGTCACGGCGTGAGCCGTCGAGGTCCGCAACTTCTGGCGTGTGGAAAGCGATCCCGTCTGGTCTTGAGCCTCGCTCCAGGCGTGATCGATATCGTTGTAAAACGTAAGGTGAGCGGCGCGCAAGTTAGTGTCCGCCAGCGCAATCTCTGTATGGAATGCGGGCCGTGAGGCCAAAGTGCGACGAGACCCTGTCGGGGTTTTTGACTTAGCCACGGCCAAAGCCTCACTTAAAGCATCTTGAGCCATGCCTAGTGCTATCGCTCCAATTGGAAGTGCGAGATAACCGAATCGGGGAAACCGGTAGAGCGGTGTGTTGACATGTTCAGACGTTGAGAGATCATCGACTCGTGCGATTCGGTAATCTGCCAAGATGACATCTTCAGCAGTAAATGAGCTTGAGCCTGAGCCTTTAAGCCCACTTGTGTGCCAATTGTCGTGAATAGTCAATTCCTTTGGCCTGAAAAATGCTCTCGCTTCTGCGGGGTGGCCGCCGCTATTGAGGATCGGATCACCGTTGTCGTTTTGTAAGAGAACGCCGCCTGAAATCCAATCAGCGTTGTGGCACCCCGAGCCCCAGTCCCAACGGCCACTTACACTCCAAGAATTTGTAGCTGCATCTGAGCGGGCATGGCCTGAGTAAGCAAACACTCCGCTCGTTATAAGACTTGGGTCGACGAGGAGCTCTTGGATTAGTTGTGGTGAAGCCGCTGGGAACATGTACTGCGAGGTCGCGCCGATAAAAACACACCAGGCCACAGAGCCGTTTCCATTTGCAAGAATTTCGCAGACTTGTGCAAGCGTCTTTGGTGGGGCGGCGACGCCGCCGAGAGCCTCGGGGGTGCAAAGCCTATAGAACCCGTCTTGCGCTAAGCGCTCGGCGAGGTCCTGGGGAACAGACCTCTGGGCGTCTATCTCAGAGCTCCGGGCTCGTAGTTCCTCAACATAGCTTGAGGCAAGTGTGCAATAGTCGGCGGTCATTTAAGGTAGTTAGTTGCTGTGAGCGCTCAAGGAACCATTTGTTTCGACGAGATGTTCAATGAGCGGTGCAATCTCCCAGTGGTCGCCTCCGAGCGTTGAGGAATAGTGTTTGATCTTTTCGGCGACTTCGCTCAGCCCGACGGTATCTGCCCAGAACATGGGTCCTCCGGTGTACATAGGCCAGCCATAGCCATTGATCCAGACAACGTCTACATCGCTGCCTCGAATAGCGATGCCCTCTGCCAGAATCTTTGCGCCCTCGTTGATCATTGGGTAGAGAGATCTTTCGAGTATTTCTTGGTCAGAAATTTCCCGCTGCTCGATGCCTTGTCGTTCGCCGAATTCTCGTATGAGTTGCTCAACTTCCGGATCTGGAGTGGCCGCTCGTGTCTCGGGATCATAGATGTAGTAGCCATTTCCGTTCTTTTGGCCCCTTCGACCACTCTCACATAGGAGTTCCCGGACGGTGGAGCCGGAGGATGTCGTCTCGTCCCATCCGATATCGAGTCCGGCTAAGTCGCTCATCGCAAAGGGCCCCATCGGAAAGCCGAAGTCAAAGAGCACCTGGTCTACTCGTGCAGGTGATGCTCCTTCCAAGATCATTTTCTCAGCTTCGATACCGCGCATAAACAGCATTCGGTTTCCAACGAAGCCATGGCAGACACCGCACAACACTGGCGTTTTGCCAATACTTCGACCTATTCCCATGGCAGTAGCTATCGCTATGTCGGAGGTGACGTCGCCGCGCACGACTTCAAGCATTTTCATCACGTTCGCAGGTGAGAAAAAATGCATTCCGATGACGGCTTCAGGCCTGTTGGTAGCTGAAGCGATAGCGTTTATGTCGAGTGCAGATGTGTTTGATGCAAGGACGGCGCCAGGCTTACAGATGCTATCTAGTTGCTCAAAAATTGATTTTTTAAGCTCGAGATTCTCAAAGACTGCCTCAATAACTAAGTCGCAGTCGGCGAAGTCACCCATATCTGTAGATCCGCTTATCAAACCCATTCTGGTTTCGACGTCATCGCTGGTGATTCCGCCGCGTGCCGCTGTTCTTTCATAATTTGACCGGACTACGGCCAAACCCCGCTCAAGTGCTTCGCTGTCTCTTTCGACAATGGTCACAGGGATTCCGATATTTGCGAAGTTCATGGCTATGCCGCCGCCCATTGTTCCTGCCCCGAGGATCCCACATGTCGCAATGTCAATCGATTTAGTGTCCTTGGGGAGTCCGGGAATTTTTAATGCGGCGCGTTCGGCGAAGAAGTAGTACTGCTGCGCCTTCGACTGTGTGCCCTTCATCAAATCTTTAAACAGTTCTTGTTCCCTTTCAAGTCCCGATTCGAAATCGAGTTGTACGGCTGCCTCCACGCATCGAACGTTGTATTCAGGTGCCAGAAAGCCACGGGTCTTTCTCGCAATTCCTTGACGAAATTCTTTAAACAGATCTGAAGATACGTCGGACAGTTTGTCATTGCGGTCTCGAATGCGGAGCAATGGGAAACTTTCAGTCACGGCGCGTCGAGCGAAGGCGATAGCGCCCGCTTCAAGTTCTTCTGCTATCTCGTCTATCAGGCCGCACGCAAGGGCTTCCTCGGCAGAAATGGGGTCACCGCTGGTCATCATTTGCAGAGCTTTCTCAGCACCTGTTACGCGGGGCAGTCTTTGGGTGCCGCCTGCACCTGGTAGAAGGCCAAGTTTGACTTCTGGTAATCCGTACTGGCTACTTGGCGACCCAACTCGGTAATGGGCGCACAAAGCTACTTCTAGGCCTCCACCCAACGCGGTGCCATGGACGGCAGCCACAACGGGCTTGGTGCAGTTTTCCATAGCGTCCTGTGCCGATTGGAGGCTTGGAGGCATAGGGGGACCAGAAAATTCGGTTATGTCGGCTCCGGCAATGAATGTCCGGCCATCGCAGATAAGGACAATTGCCGAAGCTTGGCTGCTTTCGGCCTGCTTCATCCCATCCAGTAATCCTTGCCGTACGTGGTGGCTGAGTGCATTAACGGGGGGATTGTCAATTCGGATTAGCGCTATGTCGTCTGCGAATTCGAGGCGGACGGACTGGGTGAGTTGTGTCATAGCAACAAAGTAGGTGAGAATTAGACCGCGCGTCACATTGCATTCGATTGGAATGACAATTCTGACCTTATTTCACTGAAGGTGAGCTAAAGTCACTCATTCGAAGGGAGCGCTCGTGAGTGAAAAACCCGATCCTATGTCAGTACCCTTTGGCACCGTTTTCTGCGATTGGATGGCAACGGCGCCGACATCTGACGGCACGTATCAGTATGCGGGCGCCGTTGAACCATATGGAAACTTTTCACTGAGTCCGGCTGCGCATGCATTGCACTATGGCAGCGCTATTTTTGAAGGCTTGAAAGCCCACCAGCAGGTAGATGGCTCGCTGGCAATATTTCGTCTCGATGATCATGTAAATCGAATGCGTCAAAGCGCTACTCAGCTGCGGTTACCTGTTCCGGATGCAGAGTTACTCAGACAAATGATCATTGATAGTGTCGAAGCCAATGTTGATGAAGTCCCAGAGGCACCTGGGTCTCTGTATATTCGTCCGACCATAATCGGCACTGAACCAAACATCGGAGCCGCCGCAACTCCAACAGCTGAAGCGCTCCTATTTGTGGTGAATTGCCCGGTTGGTGACTATTTCAAAGGTGGAGTTCGACCACTTACTCTGCTCGTCGAAGAAAGCATTCCGCGGACGACACCTCAGTTCGGTATGGTCAAATCTGGAGCAAATTACGCCATGGCTCTAGCACCGACCCTCGATGCCATGGCGCGTAACGCTGCGGTTGATCAGATTTTGTTTGCGACGGCGGGAGACATAACCGAGACAGGCGCAGCCAATTTCTTTCTAGCTGACGACAAAACGATCGTGACTCGACAGCTTGACAGCTCCTTCTTACACGGTGTTACTCGGTCGTCCGTTATCTCTTTAGCGGCCGACCTCGGATACGAAGTGCAGGAACGGCGAATAGAACTTGATGAACTTGAAGACTGGGCCTCGCGTGGCGAAGCCTTTCTTTCGGGTACTGCGGCAGTGCTCTCTCCCGTTGGAACGATGTTAAAAGGGTCTTCGGAAATTATCTTCGGGGACGGGCAACCTGGGGCGAACACGCTGAGGTTAAGGGAGCGCCTAGTGGCAATCCAGAATGGCAGTGAGAGCGATACGTACGCATGGCGCACTTCAGTCCGCAGCTAGTCAACGATTTCGGGTAAGGGATTAACTGTGAGCGGAAGCGCAAAAGGACTGAAGTTTGGGTGGCTCTCTCCTGTTATAGGGAACAGGTGGAGTGATCACCAGCCAATAGTTAATTACCAAATTGAACACATTTTGCCGACCGTGAACGACCATTTTGACAGCATCTGGATAGCCGACCACTTTTACGGCTTTGACGAAAAGTCTGACCCTTTTCTTGAAGCCTGGACAACTCTGACGTGGTGTGCTGCGAAATTTCCCAACGTCGACTTTTGCCACCATGTACTCGGCGTTGGGTATAGGCCACCAGCGCTCACAGCCAAGATGGCCAGCACCCTGCAATTTTTGACGGGAAATCGGTTTATTTTGGGAATCGGCGCTGGTTGGCGAGAAGATGAATATCACGCGTATGGCTACGAATTTCCCCGTCCCAAAGAACGTTTCGAGCAGCTGGAAGAAACATTGCAGATTTGTCGACTGATGTGGACAGATGTAGACCCAAGTTTCAATGGGAGTCACTTTCAAATTGACGGGGCCTCAGCGCCACCGTTGCCAGAAATCCAACCGCCAGTTTGTATTGGTACTTCCGGTGAAAAGGTAGGAATACCCTTGGCTGCTCGAGCATCTGACATTTGGAACACCGTTTGGCGAGGGAATATCGACTCACTGCTCCGAAAGCGCGATGTTATGCTCAGGTGCTTGGAAGCGGGCGGCCGTTCTAAAACTGACGTGCAGTTTTCTCTGACAATCGAGGCAGCGCTCCCTCAAACCACCTCTGAAGCGGCTGAGTTCCGGACTCAACTAGAGGAATTCATTACGCATGGTTTCGAACACTTTGTGTTGGACTTTGGTAACCCATCATCTGCGGCCGAGACAGACGTATTCATATCAGAGGTTATGGAACCACTGCGTCAATAACCTCGCTGCTGTAGATCTACTGAGATCGCAGGGTGTTTATGCTTGGAGGTGCTGTCGGTGGGGCCGAAGGTGCATGTGTTCCTTGGCGAATGAGCAGATCGGCATGATCCTCGTGTCGCTAACTTCGCAGTAATCGAGGATGCCTTCCATGAGTAAGTCAGCGAAACCTTCACCTCGGCGAGCGGGGTCTGTCTCGACGTGAGGTATCGAATAAATGTTCCCTTGGAGCGCGTAAGTTGCGAAACTTAGAAGATTGGCAGCGGGGCCCATGTCGCGAAGCTCGAATTGAGATAACTCTTTATTGTCGATTATCGAGTATTCAGGTGAAGGCATAGGCATCGTTCTAGCCTGAGAGCAGATGAAGTGCATAGGAAATAGAAATAATGGGGTGTCATGATGGGATTTCGTCTCCGTCAAGTTGCGATCGTTGGGAATGAGTACGAAGAAACCGAAGAGGCACTCAAGTCGCTACTCGACTTAGATGTTGCATATCGGGATCCAGGTAATAGGCCTGGTCACGAGGCCGGAGTCAGTATTTTCGGTCTGAGAAACTTTGTGATGCCGGTGGGAAACCAGTTTTTGGAGATGGTTTCTCCTTTAGAGCCCGGACGTGGCTCTGCAGGCGGTCGTTTCATAGAACGCCGAAATGGCCCCGGTGGTTACATGCTGTTGTTTCAATTACCCAAACAAGAATACGAGAGTAGCCTCGCACGCCTTGCGGCTATGGGGGTTCGCGTATTAGCGGGTGACGACATCAGCGGATCGGAGAGTGAAGCGGTGCACATTCACCCGAAAGATCTACCAGGATGTTTGGTTGAGTTGCGCTGGTGTATCAACGAGCGGCTGGCAGATGGTGACTGGTGGCCGGTCGAGCGTGATTGGCGTAATCATCGCAGAACGGAATTCGCTACTGGAATCGCCGGTGCTGAGATTCAGACGAGCGACCCGGCCTATCTTGCCCAACGGTGGGCCGATGTTTTAGGTCAAGACTTACACAGTGAGTCTGGGTTTCCGGCGCTCCAATCAGATGACGGCCCCATTCGCTTTGTCTCTTTAGACGATGGACGGCCGGAAGGGTTGGGCGGCATAGATATCTGCGTTTCAGACCCTGACCGTATTTTTGGTCGCGCTGAGCAATTGGGTCTACAAAGTTTTGGAGACTCTATATTGATTAGCGGACTGCGATTCAGGTTCATTGCTGAATAGCTAACGCAGGTACGTCTCGGTGTGTTCTCCGAGGAGGGGAGCGGGACTTATCGACCACCACGGCGATGATGGGCGAAAGGGCGCCCCAGGTGTCTGAACTTCTGTTCCGTTCGGCAAAACCGTTGAGGACCAGTATTGGGCTTCGCGAAGGTGCGGATCTTGGGTCAGGGCATCGATCGTGTTGACCGGGGTGACCGGTATTCCGCGCCGCTGCCCCTCCTCAAAAAGTTCTAGACGAGTGGACCCGGTTGTTAACTCTTCAACCCACTCGTCAATTAGTTCCTTTGCTTCGACCCTTACTGCGCTATCGGTGAATACATCTTCGGTGATGCCCTCGTTGTTTGTCGTCTCACGGACCCATTGGGCCATAGCGACCCAATGTCTCGGCATGAGAACGATGATAGAGACGAACCCGTCCTTGCAGGGATAGAGGCCGAAGGGGCGACCAAGGTCGCGGCGATTACCTGTTCTCTCACGGTGCACCCGATCGTCGAGAAACATGGGAACTCCAGTTTCTGGGGCAATTGATAGAAGAGCCTCTTGCATCGAGATCTCAACATTTTGAGCGAGACCGGTTTTATTGCGGCTTCGTAATGCAAGAAGCGTGCCGACTAGAGCGGAAGTCGCAGACACATGGCAGGCGAGTTGTACTGGTGCGGCCGGTGCTACTGGTGTGCGATCAACAAACCCCGTTGTGTAGAGAATTCCCGATGCAGCCCATGCGATCAAATTTGAGCTTCGCCAGTCACGCTTTGGGCCGTTTAGGCCGAAGGGTAGAATTCGAGTGCGAACGGTCGACGGCTCGAAGAATTCTGACGAAAGAGGTGACGCCTCCGGGAGCACGTCCTCGAAGACGACGTCTGCTTCCGAAATGATTCGACGCAAAGCTCCTTGGTCGCTCGGGTCGATTACGACGCTGCGCGAGCCCATCCCGAGATAGCTCCACCACAAGCTGTTCTCTGGGGGGGAAAGCCCTTCAGCGAATGGCTTCAGGGTGCGGAGATGAGAACCTTCTGGTGGCTCTAATCGAATGACTTCAGCTCCAAGACCTGCAAACAGTCTCGTCGCGTACGCCCCGGTCAATCCAGTTGTGTCAATCACTCTCAGGTGACTGTAGGGGCCAGCCATTAGAGATCCCGTACGTCGTCGGTGCCGGGAATGAGTAAGTGTAACCATTCATTCCAGGGTCGCTGAGTTGTGATCTCTGGATGTGCTTTCTCGAAGCATGAACCAGCGGCGATGAGGGCATCGATTGATGCGTCATCTAACCCGGCAACGTCTTTTAAGACTTCTCGGGTGTGTTCACCCATTGACGGGCCCGAATGGGTCCACCGACCTGGCGTTCGATCGAGTTTGATCGCGCAGTCGGTGAAGGCATCCCGCCCAAGCCTGCCTGACGGTGCAACTTGGTAGAAATTCCTGCTGGTCAGGTGGGTGTCGTGCAACAGGTCCTCGTTGGTTGAGACCGTGTGAGCCGCGATGCCGTTCCGCTGAAGTCGATATGCTAAATCGTCCACCTCGAAGGTCATCGTCCACGTCGATAGCTGCTCGTCTAGTTCGTCTTGATGGTTCACCCGAATCTCTGGGTCATCGAATTTCGGATCGACTGCGTCTCCGGTTAGCTTGCGAAGAGCTTTCCAGTCGTCTGCTTCTGGAGCGCTTATGGCGATCCAGCGCTCGTCTCCGCGGCAGGGGTAAACGCCCTCAGGAGATCCCCACATTGATCTGTTTCCGATGCGAGTTGAGACGGCTCCAGTCAGGTCGTAGTCCATTACGAAAGGTCCGAGTAGGGCCAGCGTTGTTTCGAATTGGCTAATGTCAACGTGCACCCCGTCCCCGGTTCGGTCTCGTTCCTCGAGGCCAGTCAGGATCGCCACCGCAGCGTGTAACGCTGACATGTAATCGGGGGGCGAAACTGTGGCGATGCCCGCCGGTGGGTCTTCCGGATGCCCTGTGAAGTCATCCATTCCTACGAGGGGCGCTTGGTTGGGTCCCCATGCCGCAAAGGAGTAATAGGGATTAGTTGGCTCGCTACCAAAACCGGGCAGTTGTACGTAGACAATGTTTGGGTTGACGTTTGCAACGGACTCATAGTCCAGTTTGAGGTCGGCTAAGGCTCTTGCCCCAAAATTGGCTAGAAAAACGTCGCAGTGTTTTAAAAGGTTCAGAGCGGCTTGCCGGCCAGGCTCGGTCTTGAGTTCTAGGCCGAGACTGCGTTTCGAGGCGTTCATCTCTGATACATATGGGCTGGTGTCTGACGCAACACCGTTGAGGTCGTCACGATCCGCTAGCCAAGCGGAACCTAGGATTCTCACGACGTCGGGACTCGTGAGTGATTCCACCTTAATTACGTCAGCTCCAAAGTGGGCCATCAGCTTGCCGCAGAAAGGGGCAGCTATTGCTATGCCTAGTTCAAAGACCCGAACTCCTTCAAGTGGCAGCGATGTGTTGTCGTCAGTCACCCGGGCCCCCTCAAGCTCCGTCAGTAACGTACCCTAATCTCAGATCTTTGCTAGCTGATTCCTTATCTCTTTGTGATGGCTCCCCAAGCCCACCGCCACCAGGGAACTCGATGACCAAGGTCTTGTTTGCTGGAATAACTGTGTTGCCTTTTGGGGGAACAGGGGTGGCGTCGCTCAAATAAAGACGTCCCGGAGAACCAGGTCCGCCTCCGTGCCGTCCTCGCGCTGGATGTTTAACGCGTTCGTAGGTTGCGCTAAAAGTGAACTCCCCGTTGGTTCTGTGACCCAATTCCACAGTTTGTCCTAAACCGCCCCGGTATTCACCTTCGCCCCCTGAGTTCGGTCTAAGCTCTTTGCGCCAAAACACCAAAGGCGAAATAACCTCATTAATTTCCACGGGCATATTCCTAACCCCGCTGGGAAACGCGGTTGCTGAGAGACCGTCTTGGCCGGGTCGAGCGCCTGCTCCACCTGAATTGAAGCTCATCATCATGAACGAACCCGAGGTATTTTCGTCCCACGCTCCGCTTGCCAAAAGGTTCCACAGGGAGCTTGTCCCTTCTGCCGGTACGCGATCAGGGACAACCTGTGACAAACATCCATAAACGGCATCGGGCAACATCTGGCCCATTACATGTCTGATATTGACAGCTGCGGGGCGGGGCGCGTTGAGGATCGAGCCGAGAGGAGCTTTGACTCGGATGGTTTCTAGTGATCCGGCATTGTTGGGAACCGTTGGCCCAATAATGCATCTCACGCCAAAGGAGGTGTAGGCATCTGTATACGACATCGGGACATTTATGCCATGTGGCTGAACTGGGCTGGTGCCGCCGAAGTCGACGTCCACACCATCTGAAGAAATCTTAAGCGAGACGACTACGTCAAGCGGTTCATCAACCCCGTCTACTCGCATGGAAGAGGACCAACTACCTGGTGGAAGTAAGTTGATTTCCCTCAGCATCGCCTCCCGTGACGAATCGATAATGTAGGCCCCGAGGGAGTCGAGGTCGCTCAGTTCGTATTCGTCCATCATCTCGAGTAATCGCTCAGCACCGACTCGATTGCACGCGGCGAGCGAATGGATGTCGCCCATCACCTGCACGCCGTCGCGAACGTTGCTCTCGATGATCTTGACAACATTGGAATCAAAGATCTCGTTGCGAGCAAAACGCATAATAGGTAGTTGCAGGCCTTCGTGAAAGATTTCAGTTGAGGCAGAACTGAAACCCACGCCACCGATGTCGACGACATGGCTTGTGCAGGCGAATAGAGCTACTAATTTAGCGGACCGGAAAACTGGCGTTACGACTACAACATCAAAGAGGTGCCCAGTGCCCTTCCAAGGGTCGTTGGTTAAATAGATATCGCCTGGTTCCATTAAGTGCATCGGGAAAACGTCTAAGAAGTGACCAACTGAAGCTGCCATCGAATTTACGTGACCGGGTGTTCCGGTAACTGATTGGGCGAGCATGCGACCCGTTGGGTCAAACAACCCCGCTGACAAGTCGCCGGCTTCTCGAGTTGAGGTCGAAAAAGCAGAGCGTACCAAGGTGGTCGCTTGCTCTTGAACGACTGCGATCAAGCGATTCCACATGATGTCTCTCTGGAGCTCCCTAAGGCCCTCTGAGGCGGAGTCAGAATGTGAGAGGTTGAGAGAAGCCTGAACTCGAAGATGTCCTTGGTCGGTTATCCAGCCGACATAGCCGGCGGGAATAAACGTCGTGGTTTGTAGTTCGGTTAGAAGCGCTGGTCCTTCTATGTAATGTCCCGATAGCTCACGGCGAGGAGCCACCGCTGCCGTTATTCGTTTTCCTGAGCTTGAGTCCACTACTTCAGCGCTGTGGTTAGTCTTTAGATGCGAGTGTGGGCGGTCTGAGTCATCGGGCTCGATCACGTGACTAGCTGAAGCCACACGAGTCACCCAACTTAATACCTCGATACCGAGGCCCTCTATCTCTCTGCCATAGAGTCGTCTGTATTCCTCAACAAACGCGCCTTCCAGAAGTTTGATAATTTCAGCTGAACTCGGCAACGGGTTCACGAAAATCTCGTTGAGATCTAAGCCCACAGTAATCTCGTGACCCTGCCCTATGTATCTCATGTGGGCTTTCGCGCTAGAGGAGAGCGTCGCTGCTTCGGTCGCTCGACGAACAACTGCTTCTGATTCGTCGAGCATCTCTCGAAGCATGGATACAAGGCCCTCAATATCAAGGGAATCGATACGGGCGTAGCGCGTTCGAACGGTCTCGTGAGCCGCAGGAGCGTGCAAGAAGCCGATGGCCGATCCGACACCGGCTCCGCTGGGGACGACGACATCCTTAATTCCAAGCTTTTGGGCTACCCGGATTGCGTGTAACGGGGCCGCACCGCCGAAGGCAATCAAAGTGCCGTCGGAGATGTCGCATCCTCGCTCAATAGCATGCACGCGACCAGCGCTAGCCATATTTTCATCGACGATCTCGCAGATTCCGAGTGCTGCGGTCTCTAGGTCGAAACCACTATTTACTGAAATGGAGGTTTCGATCGCTCGTCCGGCGGCCTCACTCGAAAACTTGAGGTCGCCCTCCGAAAAGCCGCTCGGTAAGATCCGACCGAGAATCACGTCCGCATCTGTAACCGTGGGCTCTACGCCGCCCCGGCCGTAGCAAGCAGGCCCTGGCTCGCTTCCAGAACTGCGCGGCCCAACTGCTATGCGGCCGAGCGTGTCTAGTTGCGCCACAGATGAGCCGCCCGCTCCAATCTCTACCATTTCGATGACGGGTAATCTCAGCGGAAGGCCGCTACCGGGAAGGAAGCGGTATTCCCGCCCTACTTCAAATTCGCGGGACGTGGTCGGTTCCCCTTCGGTAATGATGCACAATTTCGCAGTTGTGCCGCCCATATCGAAGCTCAACGCTTTCTCGATGCCAATGGATTGCGCGATTTGAGCAGCGAGTAAAGCGCCACCCGCGGGGCCACTCTCTACAAGTCGAACTGGAAATTTAAGAGCATCATGGAGCGTTCCCAGGCCGCCACCTGATTGCATTAGGAGCATTGGGCATTTCAGGCCCAATAAAGCTTTGCGGTTATCAAGATCGACTAAATACTCGGTAACTAACGGCTGTATGTATGCGTTTGCACACGCTGTCGAAAATCGCTCGTACTCCCTAATCTCGGGACAAATCTCGCTTGAAAGGGTGATCGAGACTTCGGGCCATACCTGTTGGGTTAATTCTGCCGCCTGAATTTCGTGTGTCGGATCCAAATAGCTGTGGAGAAATCCGATAGCCAAGCTTTCTACCTCGGCTTCTTTTAGAAGCTTGATCTCATGAAGTAAAGACTTTGTGTCCAAGGGCAATAGTGCCTCACCTAGCGCCGACAGTCGCTCTGGGATCCCAATACGCAGGTTTCGAGGAACCAGCGGTTCCGGGCGAACCATGGCTAAGTCGTACTGTTCAAAGCGATTTTCGTGCGCTATTTCTATTGAATCCCTCATGCCGGCTGTCGTAAGGAGCGCTGTTTTCGCTCCTCGCCGTTCAATTAGCGCGTTGGTTGCCAACGTCGTCCCATGGATAAAAACATCGATGTCCTGTGGCCTTACGTTCCCGTCTTGAATTACTCGGGCAATGCCCTCCATGACAGCCGCCGCAGGTTCAGTCGGAGTGGTCAGTACCTTCGCCGTGTGCAGCGCGCCGTCTGATTCGAGCGCAACATCTGTAAATGTTCCTCCAATGTCTGCGGCGAGGCGAATTTGACTCATGACGAAAGTTTATGTCACCTCGAGACTGTCAGACGTCGAGCGAGTCCAGTTGCCTGGAGATCACCAACTTTTGGACTTCCGAGGTCCCTTCGTAAATTTGGTAGACCCGCACATCTCGGTAAATCTTCTCGACTAGATGATCTTCGAGGAATCCGGCGCCACCGTGAATTTGGATTGCACGGGAAGCTACGCGCTCGGCCATTTCGGAAGCGAAGAGTTTGGTCATAGATGCTGCGACAGAGGAATCTAACCCTGCATCTTGGAGTGCTGCTGCGTGTAAGTACATTTGTCTAGCGGCCTCTATTTCGGTTGCCATTTCGGCGAGGCTGAAACTGATTGCCTGATGTTCAATAATTTCTTTGCCGAACGTCTGCCGTTCTTTAGCGTATTTGTGCGCGAGATTGAGAGCCTGTCTAGCGCCCCCAACCGATTGAGCCCCCACGGCTATGCGACCGAGTGAAAGGCCTCCAAGGACGATCGAAAGTCCCTGTCCTTCATTCCCAAGTAAGTCACTTGCTGGCACCCTCATTTCGTCGTAGCGAATCTGACAGAGGTCATTAGTTCTGTGACCGAGCTTCTTCTCCACAGCCAAGACCTGATATCCCGGATTTTCGGTAGGGGTTAAAAAAACGCTGATGCCGGAACTTCCAGCTCCGGGATTCGTTATCGCTACTATCATTGCGACATCTGATGTTGAGCCAGCTGTTATAAACGCTTTGTGTCCATCAATTACATATTCGTCACCGTCGCGCACGGCGCGAGTGGTTATAGAGGCTGCGTCGGACCCAGTGTGCGGTTCGGTCAAATGGACGGACCCTAAGGTTGTGCCAGCACAAAGACTCGGAAGGAATCGTTGCTTCTGCTCCTCGGTTCCGTAGCGAGCGATGCCAGCCGCCACTGGCGAGTTGTTCGCCGACATCATGTTGCTGATTCCGCCGTCGACTGCCGCTATCTCCTCCATGGCGACGACGTACGACATAAAGTCAAGGCCCGAGCCACCGTAGGTAGGGTCTATGCACATTCCCATCAGGCCAACGTCCCCCATCTCCTTGTATAGAGTTTTCGGGGGGCCGCCCGCTGACTCCCATTTGCGGACATGCGGGGCAATTTGGTCACGGGCGAAGTTTCTCGCCACCTCTTGGATGGCCTTATGGTCGTTTGTTAACAGCACGCCACGACGTTAGATGGCGTCGAAGCTCGGTGCAGGCGTTGTTGCAAGCATTTGATGCGAGAAACTTGCATTCCTCCGAATATATGAGCGGATAAGGCAATCCGAGTGAGTGCTTTAAGCCACAGTCGAGCCAATGGATCCTTGCTGAAGGTAAGAATTTTTTGCACCCTAAAACGTCGGCGCTAAACGGTCCTTGTTTCAAGTGATGCTACGTTTTGGAAGTGGCTTCTGGTGGCAATCGTTCTCAATCGGCGTCAAGTCTGACCGGGAAAGGTCTGCGTATCGGAGTTGTGCGCGCCGAATGGAATGCCGAGTTGGTTAATCGCTTGGTGGAGGGGATCCGGCGGACATTAGGCGACCTAGGGGCGGTTACGGTTGGCCCCGTTTCTGTGGCTGGGTGCTTTGAGTTACCCATGGCTTGTAAGGCACTTGCAACATCGGGTTCGGTTGATGCTCTGGTGGTAGCGGGAGTGGTCATACGGGGCGAGACAACGCACTATGAATTAGTGTCCGAAGGCACCGCTTCGGGAATTCAGGCAGTTCAGCTTGAAACAGGAATTCCTATCGGCTTTGGTGTGCTTACGGTCGAATCAGTCGATCAAGCGCTGGAAAGGTCGCAAGGCCCCGGTGAACACAACGTTGGAGCCGAAGCTGCGCAGGTTTCGATCGAGATGGCTCGACTTGTCGAAGCTTGGCGTTGAGTCTTCGGAGGATTATCGAAGTCAGGGTCACTGGGAGTCGGATGTGTTCTGCTGCTACGGTTGGGTTACTCGACGTTGGAGTGAGCGCTCTGAAAAGGGGAAGATATGCGTTACTACTCATGTGACTCTCATGTAGTTGAAGCGGCTGAAATTTATGACGGTTTAACCGACAGATTTGGCGATCGGGCGCCGTTCATCGCCAAGGATTACAACGGAAAGCCAGGCACTTTTCTGGTGCTGCCGCACGGAATGCAAACAGTTCCGGTTGGGCGTCTAGGAATAGCGGGCGCTCGTTTGGATGATCCAGCGACTCACGAACGCATTGCGATGGGTTATGAGGGTTTCAACCCAGGAGTGATGGATCCAGTTGCGCGTCTAGGAGAACAAACAACTGACGGCATCGTCGGGGAAGTTATGTATCCAAGTCTGAGTATGTTCACTTTCGCAATACCAGACCCCGAAGTTAAGGATGCTGCGTTTCGGCAGCACAACGACTGGGTGCTCGATTATTGCTCGGTGGATCGAAATCGGTTAATAGGCATCGGATGTTTGCCGCTTCCCGACGTCGATCGGTCGGTGGCAGAAATTGACCGGTCCGCAGAACTTGGCGTTCGAGGCTTTGCGATCCCCGCTCACGTGGACCCTTCCACTCCATACAGCGACCCCATGTTTGATCCATTTTGGGCGCGCGCTCAAGAGTTTGGCGTCCCGCTTACGATGCATATATTTACGGGCCAAACGTTAGATGGAGGTCTACCCAAACATTGGGGAACGCCTGGCGGTAATCTTAAGGGTTACACCCTCGCTCACACTACGGCCGTTAACTCGATGATTGACATTATCTGCGGCGGGGTAGTTGAACGTTTTCCGGAACTGAAGTTCGTAATTAGTGAATACGAGACGGGTTGGGTAGCACACACGCTGCAACGCCTGGACCACGCGGCCTATAGAACGCCTTGGGAGCTAGCTGATGGCCTCACTATGAAGCCTTCCGAGTATTTCGATAGAAACTTCTGGGTTACTTTCGAAGATGACAAAGAAGGCATTGCTACACGAGAGGCCATCGGTGTAAGCAACCTGCTCTGGGGAAATGATTACCCGCACCATGATTCAATTTGGCCGAATTCGCGCCCAATTCTCGATGATATTTTGGCCGGTGTTCCAGACGAACAACGTGAAGCAATGGTTTGGGGAAATGTGATCGACCTATACGAGTTGGATCCCGATTCGTTGCCTTCGGCCGCTTGATCTAGGAGAGCATATGGTTGAGTACCGCCTGGCTGACGTTGCGGCCGTTCTCCATCGGTCCGAAGTGTGTGAGTCCTGGCATGGGTAAAAGCTCTCCACAGGCGAGGCTTGCGGCTATTGGCTGAGCCATCGCTGGGGGGAGCTCGTTGCCTGGCGCAACTGCCTCGCCGCGAGCGACAACGGTAGGTGCTGTGATGGTCCTGAGCGACTCAAAGTCCGTGGGGGTGCCTGTGCTGAAGATTTGGGCCTCTGTCTCGCCAGCGCAGCTCAGTTGGATCCCAGTATCTGTGGGGAGCGACCCGAGCTCGGCGTAGGCTCTCACCGCTGCTGTCTCGCATTCAGAAAAAGGGGGCTTGCGTTGCAGTCGTTCTACAAACTCCTCGACTGAACTGAAATTGGTGCGTCTGCGTCTAGCCGCTAATACCAATGGATGGTCTCCGTCGGGCCTCATATGTGTGTTCGGAACCATCACCGGTTCGAACAACCAGAGTCTTCGAAATAGCCCTGGGTTCTCCATCTCCGCCCGCACTAGAGTGGCGCCTCCTAAGGAATGGCCGACTGCGTCAATTGGCTTCTCTCCAATTGCGGCGACCGCAGCAACAATCTCTTGTACTAAGTGAGCCCGGTCAACATCTAGCGGTGATTTCTGCACACGGGAAGCTCCGTGTCCTCGGAAATCTAGTCCGTAGCAATGCCGATGGTTTTGCAGGTGGGGTATGACAGTCGCCCACATTCCGGAATTCAAGCCGTTTCCATGCGTTAGAAGGAGTGGGGGACCGCCGCCGCCGAAATTATGCAAGACACAGTGCTCTCCGTCTTGTCCTTTGAGTCGTAACATTAACGAAGAGAATACCGACGTGACACAATGAGTGGCATGGCAAATTTTCAAACAAATGGTGCTGACATACATTACGACGAATATGGCGAGGGTTTCCCGGTCCTACTTATAGCGCCCGGTGGTATGAAGTCCGAGGTGTCCTTCTGGAACTCAACTCCATGGAACCCTATCGAGCAATTGCGCGGCGCCTTTCGCGTTATAGCGATGGATCAGCGTAATGCAGGGAGGTCTACTGGACCGATTGCTGCCTCAGATGGGTGGCACACGTACGCTCAGGACCAGATAGCTCTGCTTGATCATTTGGGTGTAGACCGGTTCGCTGTCGCTGGCATGTGTATCGGTGGCCCTTATGCCATGGGGCTTATCGCTGAGGTTCCTGAACGAGTTTCTGCAGCGGTGCTATTTCAAACGATTGGCTTGACGTCGAACCGGAGCGCATTTTTTGAAATGTTTGATGATTGGGCGAATGAATTGAAAAATTTCAGGCCGGACTTAACCGAGGAGGATTGGGAGAGCTTTAAACACAATATGTATGGCTCCGATAATTATCTTTTCAACGTCGACAATGAGTTTGTCAAAGGTGTTGAGACCCCTTTGCTGATTCTCAAAGGTGACGATTTGTATCATCCAGAAGATTCGTCGCTGCGGACGCATCAATTGGCGCAAAATTCCACGCTCGTGGAAGATTGGAAGTCGGGCGTCGCTATGGAGGCGGCGGCTCGACAATTTATGGAATTTATTGAGACGCACGCGTCTTAACCATCTCTATCTCTAAGGGGGCAAGAAAATGACAGATCTTTCCGGCAAAGTCGTTGTTGTTACGGGCGCAAGTCGCGGCATCGGAGAAGCGAGTGCCAAGGCGCTGGACGCCTGCGGAGCACAAGTCATTCTGACTGGAAGAACGACTGACGACTTAGAACGAGTCGCTGATCAGTTGAGCAATGAGCCGATTGTGCTTCCAGCAGACTTATCGTTGGCGGGCGCAGGCACCGCTCTGGCAGAAAGCGTGCTTAATGTCGTAGATGGCGTCGATGTTCTCGTTAACAATGCGGGAATTCCCATGCGGCGGATGCCGGAGCAATTGTCTGAAGATGACATTGATCTCGTGTTTGCGATAAACGTACGTTCCCTTCTCACGTTGTCAATTGGGTTAGCTCCCTCGATGAAAAAACGAGGTGGTGGGTCGATCATTAACGTCAGTTCTGTTGCAGGGGTGCGTGGCCCAGGAGCGCGCGTCGCTTACGCGGGAACTAAAGGTGCTGTCGACGCTATGAGTCGGGCACTCGCGTCAGACTGGGGTCCCGACAACATTCGCGTCAATTCGATAGCGCCCGGTCTTATCGCCACCGCAATTTGGAAAGAAAGCAGGGAAACGATCCCTGGGCTGATTGAGGACATGGAGGGGCAAATTGCTCTGAAGCGATGGGGCTTTGGTGACGATATCGCAGACGTGGTCGTCTTTTTCGCCTCAGAGGCGTCGCGTTACGTAACTGGAGAAACACTCGTTGTCGACGGAGGACTCGCGCGCGTAACGGCTTCGGCTAAGCCTCAAGTGTTACCTGAGTTGCTCGACTGATTAACTACGTCCGCGTATCGCTGCAGCGACTTAAAGCTGTACATAAAAACGACGAAGGAGCGGGACCTGAGTCCCGCTCCTCGTGAATGCGTGCTCCAGAAGGAGAAGCTAAGTGATCAGCTTGCGGCGCGTGCTGCGTCGAGCCAGCCGTCAACCGTTGACCGATTTTCGGCAATCCACTCAGCTGCTAAGTCCTTGGGGTCGGCTCCTTCGCCTTGGGCCACGTTGGCCCGGGAGACAGCCATGACGGACAACTTGATTTGCAGGAGGAGTTCCTCCGCAGCTGGGTTAGCAGCCAAGAAGTCGTTGTTTGCTGCTGCTCGAATGTCTGCTGCAGCCCAGCCGATTGGGCAGAGCCCGTCAGCGTTGCGTGCCGGGCACATCTCTTCGCTGATATCAGCTGTTCCTGGACGTTGATCCCATGCTTCGCCACCTTCTTGTTGGGTCGGGTTTGAATCGTCTAAGACGTATTCAAGGCCAATCCAGTAGGCGTTGTCACCCGGACGGATTTGGGTGATGTATGCGGAAGGGGTCCAGGTGTAAGCGATGACTGGAAGGCCCTCGTTGACCATGTCGACAGCCTGTGCCCACATGGCGTCGTATCCAGCTTTCACTTGCTGGATGTTCTTGTAGCCAGCGCCAGCGATTTGAGCATTGATGATGTTGTCGCAAGTCCAGTCTTCAGGGCAGCCCATTACGTCGACTATTCCGTTACCTGGGTTGGCGTCGGTTGCATCGTACGCTGCGATCGCATCTGCGTTGTTGTCAAGGTCTTCAAGGGTCCAGATTTGGTACTCCTCTGCGAATCCTTTAGTGATGAGCATTCCTTGAAGCCCACCTGACATCATTTCCTCACCGAGGACCGACACGTGGTCACCAACTAGGGAACCGTCTGTCATCTCACCGTTTAACCAACTTTGATGGCCGGGCATCCAAGAGTTGGCCCAGAAATCCATATCGCCCGATGCCATGGCCATGAACGCGTTCTGGGGACCGAGCTCCATGTCTGCTGACTCAGTTACGTCGTAGCCAAGCTCGCGTAGTAAAGCAGTGTAAATTTCAGCCTGCACGTAGCCGGTGCTCCAGTTGGCTCGTCCTGAGGTAACAGAAACGCCTTCACCGGGTGTCATACTCATTGCGGCTTCAGTGGTGGCTGGCGCGGATGCTGACGCTGAGGCCTCTGATGAACTGCTAGAAGCTGAGTCGTCATCGCTGCCGCAAGCAGCAAGTATCAAGAGCGCTGCCGTAGCTATAGCTAGGACGCGCGTGAGTGATTTCTTCTTCATAAATGGGGCCCTCCCTAGAGTCCCTGTCCAAGCGGCAGGCCTCATTGGGCCCGCACACCCTTCAAAGGTTAGTCGGAAACGGCCCTTAGGTAGAACTTTCCTGGCTCTGAGCCCTAGATAACGGCGATATTTACTCGCTGTAAACCTGTTTTCTGTCAAATTCTGACAAGGTTCCCCGGACACTGGCAGCGCTTGTTACACCTGCGAACAAAAGGAACAGCGCTCCAACGCCCGAGACAAGGTTGGTTTCGGCCACCCTAGAAATGCTCCCAATCCAGGCCACGGCGATAAGGGTAAGCCCGAGCCCAATTCCGCAAACCATGGAGCACCATCGATAACGGAACAGCTCGTCTTGCGAAAAGAAACCAGACGCAGGTATCGCTACAAGCAGGCTTAGGAGACCGAGGAAGATAGTCATCCAACCGAGCCCGGCTCCTTCGTCGGTAAAGCCGTCATAGATCACATCACCAGTTCTTTGAGCATAAGAGATGAGTGCGGTGTATTCGGCGGCCAGTGACCCAACCTTTCCTAAATTGCCAGCTTCTTCCGCAGCCTTGCTCTGTTCTGTGATGGCATCGAGCTCAATCTGTAATTCGGGTCCGATAACCGATTGAGCGCGTGTATCAAACGTCCAACCGGAGTAGCCGGCCATAATCAGGAGGAGCAGTGCGAATGTTAGGCCCACCATTCGACCCCAGTTGATTCCAGACGCCAATGGTCGCCGAGCGCCCATTGGCGCATTCCACACCCAAGTCAAGCTTCCTGCAACCATAAGAAATGTCCCAAAGAGAGCGACGTAAATTCCGGCGGAACGCTGAAAGTTTGCGGCCGTATCTGGCGCGTCGGCGATAACGGCCGAAAGTGCCACAATCGAGGCGGCAACGCTGAATATGGTCGCACCGTCAGGACCGAGCCATCGATTCTTTCTACCCGGCGTCATAGTTGTGGAGTAAACAGCACCGGCTACCGTGAGGAGACAAAGGAGAATAGCGATGCCGAACCACGAGCCACCTGAAGCTTCGATTCCGTTAAAAGAGCTGCCGACGAGGGCTTGATCGGCGAAACGGCCGTAAGCAGAGATGTGCCCCGAATCGCTGTTCCAGGGCATCAGCAAGCCTAAAAGCGTAATCAAACAACCGACTCCTGCTGCACCCATAGCGAAGCGTTCTCTACGCTGAAGAGGCTCGTAGATTGCCGCATCGGGCTCCAGGGAAGTCTCAATGCTGTCTGAGGTCTTTTCCGGTATTAGCTCCTCCGGGGTTCTCGTGTTTTTCCATGCAGCGTTGATACGGCTAAAGAGGCCAGCTCTGTCTGTATCGTCGGGTTGGGTTAACCTATCGAGCACCACTGCGACAATAAAGAACGCTAATCCGCCCGATCCGGCAAGCGCTATGTCCTGATTGGCGATAGACCGATAAAGCAGTCGTCCTAATCCGCCAGCCCCCATGATTGCAGCTATGCCGAGCATCGAGATTGCGAGGAGGAGTGTCTGGTTAATGCCGGTCATGAGGGCGGCTCGTGCTAGAGGTAACTGGACATCTGTCAGCACTCGGCGTTCAGATGCTCCATAAGCTCTGGCGGCCTCGACTACATCCTCCGGCACCTGTCTAATCCCTAAGTTTGTGAGGCGAATTAATGGTGGTAGAGCGAAAACCATTGTCACCATCGTTGCTGAAACAAAGCCGACTCCGAAGAAAAAAACGAACGGCAGCATGTAGACGAAAGAGTGAACAACTTGCATGGCGTCCAACAGTGGTCGGACTATCCGCCAAACACTGTCTATGCGGCCGCAAGCTACGCCTGTGGGAATGCCGATAATAACGCAGAGAATTACGGCTACGGCGATGAAGCCGATCGTCCGAGCCGTCTCCTTCCAATATTCCTCCCCGAGGAGGCCACAAATTGTCAACCCAAGAAATGAGCCGACGCCAACTTGTAGGCCTCGAAAAACCCATCCTGCGAAGAAAGCGATAAGACATACAGTTAGCCAAGACAGCCCAAGTAACCAGTCGTCAACAACGACGGTGAGCATGGTTTGAAACGGCCACTTAATTACGGCGAGGGTCTCCTTCATGTTTAAGTCGACCCAGACCGTGATTTGCTCAACCCAATCACCGACCGGGATCTGCCATTTGTCAAGGACGGTATTTTGTCGCTGGTCCCAGTCGCCGATGCTGCGATACCACAAAACGCCTAGCAGTCCGATAAGAGCCCCTACAGCTGTCGTGACCTTTCGATTCCGGACCGATCCAAGCAGTACCAACACTGGAAGAGCGAAGACTCCAATCACTGCGAGAAATTCGATGCCTGAAGCAACGGCGTCAGCTACCTGGTCTCCTCGTTCGAGGTCGGTGATTTTACCGACGGTTCGGTCAACAAAATGTCCACTCGTTTCTGCGTAGAGACTCATCACATGTACACCTCGCGCTCAAATGCGTCCGCCAATGCTTCAACCCTTCCGAGTTCCTCCAACACGGCGGTTGGTTCGATTTTGCCGATGAGTACCCCTGCTGAATCGCAACAAGCTATCGGAAGACCTCGCCCTGCTTCGGCGTAGAGTTCGTTCAGGGTCTGTGAAGGGCTAGCTGTTGGGAAATCGGTTCGCATCGCATTGGCGAGACTTGGAGTCCCATTGATGGCTGTTCGGTCAACGTCCTCTTTGCTGACGAGTCCACAGCACTTTCCCTCGGCATCAACAACGAAAGTTGACTGCACTGTGGTTAGTGTCGCTATGACCTGTTCAAGCGGCTCGTCGAGCCGGACCGGTTCCGCTGACTCCATTACCTCTTCGGCCCTGATAACGCGCCCTTGGTCAACATCTTGCACGAACTCAGCGACATAGCCAGTGGCCGGCTCCGTGAGGATCTCCTCGGGCGTGCCGATCTGAACGACCACGCCATCTTTCATGATGCATACTCGGTCGCCTATGCGCAGTGCCTCATTGAGGTCGTGAGTGATAAACAAAATTGTTTTCTTAACCTCCGATTGAATCGCCATCAACTCATCTTGCATTTGGCGTCGAATTAGTGGGTCGAGAGCGCTAAACGCCTCGTCCATGAGGAGAATGTCCGGATCCGAAGCTAGGGCCCTTGCTAAGCCCACCCGCTGTTGCATTCCACCTGATAACTCGCTCGTAGCATTATCAGCGTAGGGTTCTAGCCCCACGAGGCGTAGGGCTCGTCGCGCAGCGCGTTCTCGTTCCGCTCGGTCAACTTTTTGTACCTTTAGACCATAGGCGACGTTATCAATAACGTTTCTGTGCGGAAATAGTGCAAAGTGCTGGAATACCATGCCCATTTTTTCTCGACGAAACGCTTGGAGCTCCTTGCCGTCTAATCGTTGGACATCGACTCCATCTACTAAGACTCGGCCGTGGGTAACGTCGTGAAGTTTGTTGACGGTACGTATGGCCGTCGATTTCCCGGAGCCGGAGAGGCCCATCACGACAAAAATTTCCCCCTTTTTAACTGAGAAAGAGACATCGCTTAATCCGACGACATGCCCTGACTGGCGTTGGACTTCATTCTTATGAACGCCAGCTTGGGCGAGGTCGAAGGCGCGCCCTCTGGGCTGTGGGCCGAAGATTTTGTAGACATTTTCAAGACGGATTATCTCGTCATTTTCCGGCATCTGAATTACGACGCCTTTCTGTTGGGTTGGACCAACGAAGCTGAAACCTGCACAAAGGTCACGGCCAACATAACAGTGACGGGACTGTCAGACGAACATTCGCGTGTGTCAAGCCCTTAATTGGTGGTGAAGCGCTCTAGTAGTTATTGGCCCTCGGTGCGAACTCAAGGGGTGTTGTTCGGTCCTAATCGGTCGACAACGGCCTTTGTGATACGAAAGTTTTCCTCGTCGAAACACACGAGAAAAATCGAGCGCGGTGCTTCGGCTCTTTGATGGGCCTCTAGCCATGAACAGACAGCGGAAACTGCGATTGGCGCGGCGAGTTTCTTTGGGAACCCATACACTCCGGTGCTGATAGCGCTGAAGGCTACTGAGTCGGCTCTCAGGTTTGACGCAGCGTCTAAAGCGGATTTATAACAGCTGGAAAGCAAAAGTGAGCTTCGCTCCTGTCCTTCCTCGCCCCAAATCGGGCCCACAGTATGAATGATCCATTTAGCGGGAAGGTCTCCGGCCGACGTTGTCACTGCGCTTCCTGTTGCGCACAAACCATTCTTTTCTATGATCGCAGCGCACTCGTTGATTAGCCCAGGTCCGGCTCCTGCGTGTATAGCCCCGTCGACCCCTCCGCCGCCTTGGAGTCCCGAGTTCGCAGCGTTGACTATTGCGTCAACGGTGAGCGAGGTTATGTCCTTTTTGATGACAGAAATTGAAGTCACGATGTGTTCTCTTAACTCAAGGTAAAGCCGCTGTATTCGCTAGCGGCGACTTCAGCGCACTTTTCGGCATATGCGGGGTATCCGATCAGCGGCATGAATATCCTTGTTTTTCCTGGAATATTCGCTCCCAGATACCAAGAGTTGCACGACGGGTACAGCGTTTGATCCGCAACAGTGTTTACGTGTTCAACCCAGTCATCGGCCGCTTGCTCGGTAGCCTCGATTGTGGTTTGTTCGTTCTCTCTCATGTATACGAGGCAGTCGCGAATCCACTCGACGTGCTGTTCAATCGCCATAATCATGTTGGTCAATACGGAGGGACTTCCCGGACCAGTAACGGTGAAAAGGTTGGGAAAGTTCGGCACTCCGAGGCCCAAAAAAGTCCGCGGCCCGGCCGCCCATTCGGACCCTAAAGTGGCACCATTGCGGCCCGAAATGTTCATTTTTAATAGGCTTCCGGTCATCGCGTCGAACCCCGTGGCGAAAACGAGCGCGTCAAATTTGAATTCTGTGCCGTTAGCCGAGACTCCGTTTCTCGTAATTCGCTCGATGCCGGTTGTGGAGATATCTACCAAGGTGACGTGGTCCTTGTTGAAAGTTTCGTAGTACTGAGTGTCCAGACATGGCCGCTTGCAGGCAATTGTGTTATCAGGGGATAGCAATGCTGCAGTAGCCGGATCGGTCACAGTTGCCGCTATGTGCGAGCGTACGTACTCGGCAACCCGCTCATTGGAGTTTGGGTCAATCAAAATATCGCCATAGGCCCTATAGAACCCGAAGCCGCCGTACGCCCAACGTTCATCCATTCGAGAACGAAATTCTTCATCATTGGCTTCCTGTGCCAGGTCCTCATTAGGTGGGAAAATTGACAGGATCCCCGACCTTTCCTTCTGGGCCGCTTCGCGAAGCTCCGGGTAATGGTCCTTTGCGTATTGTTGGCTCTCGACGTCTAAGGGCTGATTGTGGGCAGGTATCGAGTAATTGGGAGTGCGTTGAAAAATAGTGAGAGCTTTAGCTTCCTTGGCTATCACCGGTATGGCCTGCACCGCTGACGACCCGGTCCCGATTATGCCCACTCGTTGTCCGGAAAAGTTGACGTCTTCGTGTGGCCACCGTCCTGTGTGGTATGTGTCACCTTCGAATTGATCTAATCCGAGGAAATCGGGTAAATTTGTCGTCGATAGGCAACCGGTCGCTGCTATTACGAATCGGGCCCTATAGGTGCCTACATTTGTTAAGACATGCCATATTTCGTCCTTCTCGTCGAAACGCATTGATTCCACATTTGTTTCAAACTGAATCAAGGGTCTTAATTGGAAGCGATCAGCGACATGACCCGCATACTTAAGAATTTCGGGTTGCGCTGCGTAACGCTCGGTCCACTCCCATTCTTGCTGTAATTCGTCATCGAAAGAGTATGAATATTGGAGACTTTCAACATCGCAACGGGCTCCGGGGTACCGATTCCAATACCAAGTCCCGCCAACGTCTGACCCTCTTTCGGCAGCGAGCACTGAGAAACCTGCTTCGCGTAGGAGGTAAATCGCGTAGAGCCCGGCAAAGCCAGCGCCGATTACTAAGACGTCTAATGGATTCCGATCAGTCATGGCCGCTCCGTATGTGTCTGAACACCGATAAGCGCGTGTCGATCCACAATAGTAATTGGTCAGCTGCCGCCTTGGGGAATAATGACCGCCTGCGGGAGATCAGGCGTCCTAGCATTCAGATCTGACGCTTGGAGGCGCGATGAGCTACCAGAGAATCCGATACGAGGAGCCGACAGAGGGAGTCGCAAGAATTACTCTCGCAAGGCCCGAGGCGGCAAATGCGCAGGACTATCTGATGCTGTCGGAACTTAACGCGGCATTTGACGTAGCTGCGAGAGACGAGACGGTGCGGGTAATAATTCTTGCTGCGGACGGAAAACACTTTTCCTCTGGGCACGACCTGTCAGCGGTGGCGCCAGACATGGATCTCGTTCCGAGAGTTGGAACCCAATGTCACTTCGATGCACCCGGCACCGAGGGGTATATGGCGCGTGAGGCGGAAATGTACCTAGGTCTGTGTTGGCGTTGGCGCAACCTTCCAAAACCGACAATTGCACAGGTGCAGGGCAAGGTGATTGCTGGTGGTCTAATGCTGGTTTGGCCAATGGATATCATTGTGGCGTCTGAGGACACGACTTTCAGCGATCCGGTGGTCGCCTTCAATGTCAATGGAGTTGAATACTTCGCTCATCCCTTCGAAGCCGGTGCGCGACTTGCCAAAGAGATGCTCTTCACTGGTCGCTCGTTGGACGCTGAGGAATTGCTGCAAAGGGGAATGATCAACAAGGTGGTTCCGCGCGCCAAGCTTGAAGACGCCGCTTTGGAGATGGCGGCTCACATAGCAAAGCGTCCGATGTTTGGTCTTACGCTCGCAAAGCAAAGCGTCAATCAGTCTGTCGACGCCATGGGGATGTATACATCGTTGCAATCTGCATTCAGCTTGCACCATGTTGGTCATAGTCACAATATGGAAGTTCACGGCA
>MDTB01012383.1_pt1 | contig 30812 bp, 32 predicted proteins | sample 811161 | NCBI WGS metagenome assembly MDTB01 (sample SAMN05326650, study PRJNA326480) | marine metagenome | isolation source: seawater | place: Mediterranean Sea | collected 2009 | reverse complement strand
TATGCTCAAAAATGTTTTGATAGTTTAACTCTCCTGTGGTCGGTTCGTTACGACCAGGATTATCTCCAATCTGAAAATAAGCAATTTCAGACCATGAATTGTCAATATTCGGAATAATATTACCTTCAGTGATTTGCTGATGATAAATATCAAATAAAATCTTACACTATGGACTGTCAACAGCCCGACAAATCTCATAGGCTTACGGAATTTTGGAAAGAAATTGACCCGCATGATCACGAGGATTAAGTGGCTCCAATACCATTACCAAGCCCTCGGGCTCTAGTAGATCACAAGCTCTGCGTAGTGCTTCAATAAGGTGGGTCGTTTGATATCCTTTTTGAAGTTGCATATCAACATAACCGGGCACTACGGTCATCCATTTAGCATTTACTCGCTTAGCTTAGCGACTTCAATCGAAGACCTAATATCTGCCAAAAACTCATCTCTTAGATCTGTATTGCCACTCGTAAGATTGGGTCGATCCCAATAAATTTTATGACCAACAAATACACCCATAGTCATTCCATTTTTTATCAGAGTTTCCGCTATTTGATTTTGGGTAACCTTTGGACGCATTCGCATTTCATTATCTTCAAAAGATTTAAATCCGGACTCAGCCATAAAATCTAATTGAGACATCAAATCTTCACCTGCATGTGATTTGAACAATCCGAAATGCGGGGCATAATTAAGGTTAAACCTTAAATTATCTACACCCTCCAAATGATCTGTATCAAAAGACTTAAAACCAAATAAAGGCAATGTACTTGCCGCTATGCCATTTTTTAAGAATGTTCTTCTTGACATTTTAGAAATATTTTAAATGAATTTAGTTACGCCTGGAATAGGTACAGGATAGTGACCTTCTGCATTGGGGACTACTGGGGCTGGGTCATTAAATGAGTTTAAATCTGGCACCAATTTAAGGTCTGATACCATAGCTTGGTCCCAAGTCAAAACTTGACCTGAATAAGTAGCCATTCTTCCTAGTATAGCGGTCATGGTACTGTTGGCTCCATTAGGAACATCGTCAAACTGATACGTCCCTGATTTAATCGCTGTAAATAATAAATTATGCTCTTGCTGATAAGGATTCACATCGCCTTGATCTACATATTGATGAATTGATTTTCCATTATTTGAATTCATTGAAGCAAAATTTTCACTGTTTATCCGCAAATGCCCCTTGGTCCCTTGAAAAACTTCTTCCACCCGGTTCATACATCCTCTTTGATGCCTACATTGGCTAGATATTATTTGACCTGCAGGATAAGTGAACTCTACGAAATGGTGATCAAAAATATGTCCATGATCTCTCCCTTTTCTCGTCTCTCGGCCCCCCATTCCTTGTGCACTTAAAGGGTTCGATCCAATAAACCAATTGGCTACGTCTATGTTGTGTATGTGTTGCTCCAAGATATGATCCCCACAAATCCAATTAAAATAATACCAATTACGCATCTGATATTCTAATTCTGTTTGCTGATATTGCCTTTTCCGTACCCATACACCTGGGCTATTCCAATATACTTGCCCAGAGACAATATCACCTATTTTTCCTTTTTGCACCAGTTCATGCGCCGTCAAATAATTTTTTTGATAATGTCGCTGAAGACCGACAATCACATTTAATTTTTTTTGTTTGGCTAATTTTCCGGCAGCTAATATTTTCTTTATGCCTACCACATCGGTGGCCAAAGGTTTTTCCATGAAAACATGTTTATCTTGATTGACCGCATATTCGAAATGTACAGGCCTAAACCCTGGAGGCGTAGTCAAAATAACAACGTCTGCCATATCAATGGCTTTTTTATAAGCATCAAATCCAACAAACATCGTTTCTGGGCTTACTTTTATTTGACCAGAATCAGCATACTTTATGGATAATCCTTTGAAACTATTTTGCAACTGATCTTCAAAAACATCTGCCATAGCCACTAACCTTACTGCAGGATCTGCTTGTATAGCTTGTGCGGCAGCACCCGTTCCTCTACCCCCACAACCCACCAATGCCACGCTGATTTCACCTGCACCTCCCACATAGGCGTAGGCCTGAGTAGGTAGCGCAGAGGCCAATAAGCCTGCTCCTGTACAGGCCGCAGTTTTTCTTAAAAATTTTCTTCTTGCCTCGTTTGTCTGCTTTCTCTTCATTCTATTCAGTATTAATATTCTTGAATGGGTTTACCCCAATATAAATTCATTTCATCTAAATTAAGGCTTTTATTTGATCTCACCACTCTAAAGCCGATGTGAGGGACATCGGTATGCCACCACAAGCTCTTAGGCAATTGAGGATCTCGCTGCTTTAATTTTGGACTTGAGTAATTTCTTTCCGAAGAACGAAGAGCTTCTTTGGGATCTCGCCATGACCCGCCTCTGAATACTCTCGAGTAAAGGCTCTCCTTTCTTAAAAAAAAATGACCACTATCTGATGCAGCGTCATACCCCTTAGGATCATAATGATCCAACACCCATTCAGCCACGTTGCCATGCATGTCATATAACCCAAATGAATTCGGTTTTTTCAAACCACTTGGATGAAAAGTCCCCTCACTATTATCTGCATACCAGGCATATTCATCTATTAAATTTGGGTCAAAAGAATAAGGCGCTGTGGTCCCTGCACGACAGGCATATTCCCATTCTGCCTCAGTGGGTAATCGATAGAACCTCCCTGTTTTTGCAGAAAGCCATTTACAGAACATAGAAGCTGCATATTGTGTCACGTCAATAACAGGATGATTTGTTAAATTGAAATTAACATAAGGCATGGTAGCGGCTGAAAGACCATCAATCTCCAATACTAAATCACCATAATCATCTGCCCTGATATGATCTTTTTCTCTATATAAAAATTCTTGATAAATTTCCCATGAGATTTCCTTCTCGCTCATCCAGAACGCATCTACATGAACCTCATGTTGTGGGCTTTGACTCCTATATTTTGAAACCCTTCACCCATACTGCCCATAGTGTAACTCCCTGGAGTAATCGCTCGCATTTTTATAGTTTTCTGATCTCCAAGAAGAATTTCCTCGTAATTTTCCAAACGAGTATTGACTGCGGATGGCTGGATCATCATGAGTAAAAAAAGTAAACTAAGGATCAATTTATATAGGAACACAGCGTGACTTGGTTATTATATTAAGCATATTATTTAGAGAAAATTATAATCAAAAGAGCATCACTATTTTTATAAAAGTAGGTAATTAAAATTGGAAGTAAGTCAGTTGTTTGACCCTCAATATGCACTTGTTTTAAAAAAAATATTTAGATAAAATAATTTGGCTAATTTTGTAATCATGAAGTTTAGGTATCTTTTAATCATTTTAATCACCTTTTCAAGCTGCGAGATAGGGTCTGTATTTGGGCCTAAAATTCCCAAAATAGAAATTGATAAAAAGGACTTGGGCTTGAGTTGGGATAGAAAGGGTAAACGACGCTATCACGATGTGTTACTTTCAGGCTATGTCGTTCAAAAAAATGAAAAAAATGTAATTCTAAATAAGATCCCTTTTTATGAAGGATTACAAGAGGGTGATATGTTGGGCTATTATGGTGACGGCACAAAAAGACACCATCGAAACTACCTTCACGGCAAAAAGCATGGAACCCATTTAGGTTGGTATCCCGATGGTTCACTCAAATTTGAATACCATTTTAAAAATGGCATAAACGTGGGTAATCATAAGGAATGGTATCGAGATGGCTCACCCTTGCAAGATCGAAACTATGTCAATGGTCAGGCCATGGGTTCACAGAAAGTTTGGCGCAGAGATGGTAAAATCAGAGCTAATTTCGTCATCCGAGAAAATGGAAAAAAATATGGACTCATGGGTATGAAGCGATGTACCAAGATTGATACAAAAAAACAAATATTAGATCCTTACAAGGGCAAGTAAATGAAAAAAATAATTTGGCTCATGCTCTGTGTGGGATCGATTGCTTGCAGCAGGCAAAAAACAGTAAATGAAGACCTTGAAATTTCGGAAATAGAACTTCCCTTCTATAATGAGCCTACATTCACACCTGAATGGGTCGAAGAGACTGATGAGGCATATGATGACATCCACACCATTGCTGATTTTAAATTTCAGAACCAAAAAGGAAATTGGATCACACAAGATGATCTGGATGGTAAACTTTATGTCGCCAATTTCTTTTTTTCCATTTGCCCAAATGTATGCCCTTTAATGACGGGAAATTTACTTAAAGTTCAAGATACCTTTAAATCTAACCATAATGTCAAAATTCTTTCTCATACCGTCATGCCGTGGGTAGACTCAGTGGGTAGACTTAGAGAATATGCAGATTTTAATGGAATAAATGCTGAAAACTGGTTTCTACTCACAGGAGATAAAAAAGAGATCTACGAACTCGCCAGAAACTCCTATTATGCCGATGAGGGCTTTGGGAAAAACGTGACAGAAGATGATGATTTTTTACATACTGAAAATTTGGTGCTCATCGATCAACACAGACGAATAAGGGGAGTTTACAATGGCACCCTATCCTTAGAAACGAAACGACTCATAGAAGACATTAAGTCTATTTTAGAATGATCATAATATGCCTATCGCTTAACCACCATCAGCATCGAGATTGAGCTCCGAGTAGTTCATTCATTTAGTTAAAAAAACGGTAGCAGTATTGATTATAATAATCAACTTATCCCTTTCTACAGACTTCCTTTAATCCATTACTAGTCTCTATTTTTTCAATTAATTCATTAGACGATTTAAAATAATCCCTATAAAAAAAGGACTTTAATGATGGCAGTTTTCGTTCAACAAAAAAGTAGAATGAATAGGTCACTCAAGAGCCGAACAAAAGATACTCATTACATTTTTTTAAAATACTTGTTGCTCGAACAGCCAGAGTGTATTTATCTCAATTCTGTTCCAAGTAAATACCTTTTATGTGTAGATTTGTCTGAACTTAAGAGTATCATTTAACGACTATTGCAAACAGAGCTATGAAAATGAACAGATTAATACTGCTCGCTTCACTGATTTTCAGCAGTATCATGCTATCAAATTGTGGCGATGATGACAATACGCCAGATACCGTCACCATTCAAGGCAGTCAAGTCACCACCGCCGAGGACTCCAGTACATTAGAATGCTTGCCATCTTCTGCGCCCAATGACATTGCCGTCATTGCTTGCCTTTTTTATGATGAATCGGTAGTTGTTGTTGTGGGAGAAACGAGTCTTAAAATCACGGCAAGCAGTGAACCTGATCATAAGAGCATGTATTATGAAACGACAAATGCTCTGTATGAGGACTATAATGAGGATGACAATGAAGATTTCTATAAAAATCCAAATACAATTGCTTCGATGAAATATACCTTCACACTACCTAGATTCCCTGAAATGTCCGCAAATAATGAAGGTACTCCTTTCGGCCCCATGGGCGTATCTATCAATAGTGTGGTGTTTTACAACCAAGTGGCAGCACCAGGAGATGATATATTAGAAGAACTCAACACTTTTGATCAATATGAAGGACATCCAACCAATACCGGCTCCTATCATTACCACATGGAGCCTACATGGCTAACAGAAATCAAAGGCGACAGTACTTTCTTGGGCCTTTTACTGGATGGTTTCCCTGTTTATGGCCCTGTCGAAAATGGAGTCACTTTAACCAATGATGATCTTGACGATTATCATGGCCATTCCCACTCAAATACCCATTTTCCAGGAGGCATTTATCATTACCATATCACGGCCGACCTTCCGTGGATAAATGGAGGTGAATTTTATGGTGTTGCAGGCAAAGTCACTCAATAAACATTTGAAAAAATGCTTCATTAAAATGAATAAAGGGTAAATTTAGACATATTCATTTTATCCATATGAATCTTCTTAACCAGATACTATTCAATTAAGAGAGATAGACCATGGCATGTTCCATTTTTTTTAGAATTGCTTGAAATAGCCTTTAAATAGTTAATTTCGAGTGCTCATATACATTGCAGTGATACAAAAAATATTATATTTCGGTCTTGTCTATCCCATTTCTAGGCTTCCTATTTTCTTGATTTATCGCATATCAGATATTCTTTTCATTATCTTATTTTACTTAGTCAGGTATCGAAGGAATACGGTCGATCAAAATATTAAAAATTCCTTTCCACAGTATTCGGTAAAAGCATGTGAAAAAATAAGTCTTGATTTTTATCGGCATTTTTGCGACCTCGTGGTAGAAAGTCTTAAGCTATTTACGCTTAGTGAAAAAAGCGCCCAAAAACGTATGGTTTACAAAAATATCGAACTCATAGAGCAGCTCTCATCAAAGCAAAAAAACATTACCTTAATGGGAGGACATTATGGAAATTGGGAATTATTGGCCATTACCATAAATAATGCATTACCCTATCAATGCAAAGCTTTTTATACCCCTTTAAGAAATTTATTTTGGGAAGACAAAATGAAACAAAGTAGAAGCCGATTTGGTCTTCAAATGGTGAGCATTAAAAAAATATTATCTCATACTAAAGAAGAAAATAATCCATTGCTATGTACCATTTACGGCTCAGATCAATGGCCGAGAAAACCTCATAAAGCTTATTGGACTGATTTTTTAAACCAAGATACTGGATTTCAAAAAGGTGCTGAAAAGTTTGCTAAAAAAAATAATGAAGCTGTAGTTTTCGGTAAAATTAAAAAAATCAGAAGGGGTTATTACGAAACCGAATTCCATCTCATCAGTGAGGAGCCCACCCTGGAAAAAAATGATTTTATAATGGAATCCTACAAGGATATGTTGGAAGCACAGATCAGGGAAGTCCCCGCTTATTATCTATGGTCCCACAAAAGGTGGAAACACTCAAGACCTAATGATTTGGAGCTTTAGTTAAAGATGAAATCACTCAATCTAAAATTTTAAAATCTGTTAGCACATACCTTAACTCCTCATCCTTCATATTTTCTCTCATATTAAAATATATCATAATGGGAAAGCCGTATTTTGGGTCAAAATTATATTCGGATATAAATGGATCTCTAGCGTTTTTCTCCTCTATCAACTCAAAAAATTCAGAAAAGGTTTTACCCATATTATCCCCATTTGAAGTTTCAATACCATTAATAGCCACTATATTTCCGTGATTGATTTCAATAATTTTCGGCTCACGCGTTGAGGGAGGACAGAAGCAACTCAACTTCTGTGTAATCTGATAGTGAACTATTTTTTGACGCTCCCACTTTTTTCGGTTTTGAGCTATCACATCTTCTATTTGATTGGGATTTGACAGACTACAGCCCACAAAAATAAAACTAATTTGAACCCATACCCATATCTTATTCTTCATATCTTCTTATCGTCATATCTTCTTGTCTTAGAATGGTGTTAGTCGAACTAATACTTTGTTAAAAAATAAATAAATTAAATTCACCTTCTTTCAGAACTAGTTTGATCCTTTAATTTTATATCAAGGTTACCATAAAAAAATGAAACTATTTTTATCAATGAGGATGTTTATGGTTATCATAGTTTAATATACATCAAAAATCAGAAAAAATTGAGTATTCAAATTTAACCTCAGCGATACTGTAGACGATTTGTCTTCAGTATGTCAACAATGAAAATGACATCATCACGACACATATTCTGTCAGATTCAACCTTAAGGTTTAAGGACAGAGATCACATCCAAATATTACAAAAAAATTAACAACTCTTTAATGATTAAAAATAATCGCCAAGATACATTTACCTACGTAAAAATCAATTTTGGCTAAAAAAGGGTAAGTAAATCAATGTAAATAAACCCTCTCATGCAGAAACATATAGTCTTTTTGGACTCAACCTATGACGTCGTGAATAGTCAATTATTTTTATCATGAATGAATGATTTTATATAAATTCTATGTAATTTTAAATGTTGAAATATTTTTTTTTAAAGTAGTGATTACCTTTACTAGGGTAAGAGTATAAATAAGACTTAAGAATACACAAACTAAATATTAATTCATTTATCAAACTGTCATGAAAATAAAAAAGCCAATTTTAACCATCCTACTATTAGCTTCAATAGCTATAGGTCTATATATTATTCAAATCACAGTAGGATTTCCACCCTCAGATGCCACGGGTTCTGCAATCAAAGGAGTTCAAAAAGCAAATAAATATAAAATTGAAGATGATACCGAAGTAGAGCTTGTTGGAGAAAATGTTCAAATTTTACTTCAAAACGATGAATTCCAAGCCTTAATGAAAGACAAAAACTTTACTGAAATGATCGATTCAGAGTCCTTTGCTGAATTAGCAAAAAACACTGACTTTCTTGATCTAACTCAAAATGGTGAGCTTTCGAAACTCATAGAATCTGGAAATTTTTCTGATAATCCGAAGTATAGAAAACTGGTTTCTAATCCCACATTTCTAATCTTAGCCAAAAATCCTGCGTTTATGGAGATTGCAAAAAATCCTGCGTTCAGAAATATTGCGAAAAATCCAGCATTTGGTAATGTGGTCCGCTCATCTCAATTAGGTGTCCTTCAAAAAATGGTGCAATAGAAACTTTAATTTAAAAGGCCCGAAATTAATTGGGCCATTTTTTTGTCCTGCAACCTAAAGTCATACCTCTTTTATCAATAGATTATGGCCAATACTCGACACCATTACCGGCTTAACCATGAAATACCTTTCTTTACTCCTCGTTTTAGTCTCATTTGGTGCTTCTGCTCAAGAAATTTTTCAATCAGAAAATGCTAAAATAATTCATTACGATCCACGAAAAAGTTTTATCCTTCCTTATACTGTCCGATGCTTTGATAACGCCTTAGATTTTCATAAAAGACTATTTGATTATGAGCCCACAGGAGACATTACGGTAGTTCTTGAAGATTTTGGTGATTATGGTAATGCAAGTACCGTGGCATCACCTTTTAATGTAATCAACATAGGACTATCACCTTTCAGTTATGCATTTGAAACATTTCCTGCTGGCGAACGAATCTTTTCTTTAATGAACCATGAATTGGTCCATATGGCTGCTCTCGATAATACCGCCAAACGCGATAAATTTTTTCAAAAACTGTTTTTAGGTAAGGTTATGCCTACCAGCGATCATCCCATTTCTATGTTTTACAGTTTCTTGACCATTCCAAGACTTTATGCCCCACGATGGTACCACGAAGGCATTGCGTCTTACGTGGATACTTGGATGAGTGGTGGGAAGGGAAGTGCAATGGGTAATTATGACGAAATGTTTTTTAGGACTAAAGTCATCGAGGACGCTGAAATTTACAGTGCGCAAGGCCTCGAATCCGAAGGTATCAATAGTGATTTTCAAGGAGTTACTAACTCTTATCTGTACGGTACTCGGTTTATGGGTTATTTGGCCAATCAATACGGCCCAGAGAAGATCATAGAATGGGTTAAAAGGAAGGATAAAAGCAGCGCTTTTTTTTCAAAACAGTTTAAACAAGTTTTTAATTTTTCAATTGATAAAGGATGGGATGATTGGTTGGCCTTCGAAAAGACTTTTCAGCAAAAAAATATTAAATTGATCAAAGAAAATACCATTACCCAAGCAGTATCGATTACCGAAAAAATTCTAGGTTCGGTCTCTTATGCTCATTTTGATGAAAAAAGAAATAAAATTTACGTTGCCATTAATTATCCAGGCAAAGTCCCCTTTTTAGCAGCTATTAAATTAGGAAATGGTGATATTGAACACCTCACTGACGTCAAAGGCGCTGCACTTTTTTACGTTTCTTCCATTATTTATGATGAAGAAGGTGATAAAATATATTTCACCACAGACAATGATGCTCAACGCGATTTGAACAGCTTTGATCTAAAAACAAAAAAAGTAAAACTCTTGAACGAAGATGTCAGGTTTGGTGATTTGGCTTTGAACCCTGTGGATAAATCTATTTGGGGGGTCAAGCATGATAATGGGTTTTCTACAATTATTAGAATTATTAAAAATGATTCCGTAGATAATAACTCTCGGCCATATAGTTCATCTTTCGACGGTATGGTTACCCTTCGATATGGATACGATATTTTTGATATGGATATATCTCCTGACGGTAAATATTTAAGTGCGGCAGTGAGCGATTATAAAGGCACTCAAAAACTTATGCTCTACGAAATCAATGCTTTTACCGGTTTTGAATCCAAGTCTCAAGTATTGTTTGATTTTGATGATGCCTCTCCCCAAAGCTTCAGGTTTACCAAAGATGGCAAATACCTCATCGGTACGAGCTATTTCTCAGGTATTAGTAATGTTTACCGTATTGATTTGAGCACTTTTGATGGTGAAGGTGAAGGAGTTGAGGTTATGAGTAATGCCGCAACAGGATTCTTCAGACCGGTTTTGTTGGACAGTAACCGTTTGTTCGTTTTTGAATATAAGAGTAAAGGATTTCAGCCATCCATTATCGTCAATGAACCCGTTGATGCACTTTCATCAATCAATTTCCTTGGAACTCAAACAGCTGAATCACATGATTTTGTAAGAGAATGGTATACCAAACGACCAAGTCAAGGCCAAGCTTCAGATGATTCAATATCCACTGAAACAACTACTTATAGAAGTGGACAAGAATTTAAATTAACCGCTGCTTATCCTACCTTGATAGGCTATCAAAATTTTATGGGGGTCGGTTATAAATTTAATTTCAGTGATCCTTTGGGATTCACGGAACTGAACGTATCCTTAGCTTACACGCCTACCCAGTGGTTCAATTCTTTGAGTAATGACCCTTACGAATCTAATATTCTCGCTGATGATGAAGTTTTCCATGCCAGCATAGATTTTTCTACTTTGAATTTTTCCTATAGATTCGCCTACAACCCAGCCAATTTTTATGATTTATTTGGCCCCACCAAGCAATCTAGAAAAGGAATCAGTGGCGGCATAGATTGGCAAGCACCCCTGATTTGGAATGCGCCAATTTTTTTGGATTTGGCTTTAGGGCTTAGCGGCTTTTATGGTCTAGAAAAAAGTAATGACTTCCAGCAATTGTCCTACGATGGATTTGATGGTAATTTATATTTTGACTTCTACTCGAGCCTAAGTTACAGTTACATTAAAAATTCAATTGGGGCAGTAGATGATGAAAAAGGTATCACTGCCTCAATAGAAGCCAGCACCGCTTATACGGCAGGTGAAATTTATCCAAGCTTAGTTGGTAACTTAGATTTAGGAATCCCATTACCCATTAACCACACCTCCATTTGGTTGAGATCTGCTTTAGGCAAATCTTTTAATAACGATTTAAATCCCTTTACCAGGTATGGTTTTGCTGCCTTTGGTAATAACTACATAGATTCATGGAATGCGAAACAATATCGAGGTACTTATGCTTTCCCAGGTTTGACCTATTCTGACAATCGCTACATTGAATCGAGAGATTTTGGAAAGCTCATGCTCGATGTCCTGCTTCCCCCTATCAGATATAAGAAATTGGGTTTCTTTAATTTGTTTGCCAATTGGACCCAAGCCTCTGTGTTTGCTTCCGTTTTATATTCACAAAATTATGAAGCTGGGGGAGGTAAAAATCAACAGTATTTTATACTCGGGATACCCCATCCACTCGACAAGTCTTACGATGACCCTATTTGGACGGATACTTTTGTGAATTTCGGAGCACAGATTGACACCCGCATCGTACTTTTCTCCTTATTGCCTTCTACCATCTCTATAGGAATGGCGCGCGCCTATGACGTCATTAGTGAAGATAGTTATGATGAATTCATGATCTCATTGAAATTACTCAATTAATTTCCTTACATAAATTAAAATAAAAATGCTGAAAGAAATCGGATTATTATTACTCTCTCTACTTCCAGGATTAATCATTATCATTTTTATTTTTTTCTCTGACAAGCACGAAAAAGAACCCATCGGGCTATTAGCCATAAGCTTTTTTTTTGGAATTCTCACCTTTGGACTCTCTTATTATACCGGAGACTCCTTGGCAGAACATTATCAGATGGAACCTAATAATTTATGGGATGAATTGTTTTTCGCATTTATCATCGTCGCATTTGTAGAAGAAATATTCAAATTTTCATTTGTAAGATTCATCCTTTATCGGAATCATAATTTCAATGAACCCTTTGATGGCATTGTCTACACAGTTATGGTGGCAATGGGTTTTGCCACCATCGAAAATATCATTTTTGTGATGCAAGGTGGTGTTACTACTGGTATTGTGAGAATGTTTTCTACCGTCCCTGCCCATGCCACTTTTGCCGTGATCATGGGTTATTACTTAGGAAAGGCGAAATTCAATGAGAAAAAAGTAGCTTTAGATATTGATGGAGATGGCATACCTGACATCAGGTTCAACACCAAGGTCTTTACCTCCTTGATTGCTATCATTGGGTTTGTCATCGCAACCATAATTCATGGATTTTATGATTATTTTTTACTTACCTCGTTCATGCCCGGAATCTGGATCATGGCTTTTATTTCACTATCTATAGCTGTGCTCTTCGCTCAAAAAGCAATGACCTTACATCAAGACGCTTCTCCTTTTAAGAAATCCAAATCATAAGGTCTGAGTATTTTTCGTTTCTTTACAGTTGTGACAGATTGGTGAACTCCAAATCATTTAATTAGATCAAGTCTCATTTAATTAGGTCAAGTCAACTTATAAGATAAGAGCTCATTCACTAATCATACCTCTCAGCAATATCAAATCAGGTGTTCTTGTTAAATATTTATTTATTTAAATTATAAACTCATTTATATTCACCTTAATTTTCGAAGACGAGGAATAATCATTAATGAGTATTCAAATAGCTGTTTCAATAGATGGAATTGAAGGTTTTCTCCTTTTTAAAGCAGGAAAAGACTGGAAGGCCTTTGATTTTTATCAAAAATCTGTTGTCTCCTATTTAGCAAATATCAAAAATATGGATGACTTCCGACAAAGGGGTCGTGAATTGATGAAAGTCCAACTTCCTGATGTCAGATATGAAAAATGGCGACTGAGTCATCTTCAAGAAGTTGAATATAATTATTTAATTGAAAAAGAGATCCAGGATGGTTTTATTTCGGTAGCACCTAAAATATTAAAAGGAACAATCACAGAAATTATGTCAAAACTAGAGAAATGCCAGTCAACTGCAGAAATTTTATTCACCTTAAAAACACTCCTTGATGAGGGCTATTTTGAAATCTCAAGGTCAGAAGGAAAATCTTTTCTCACGTTTTTCAGCCAGACCTTATTCGGTACACATAGAAAGACGGTACTCTATCACTCGTATACAGAATTACTTAAAAAAGGCTTCCCAAGTTATTTTTCTGAATAGTGACTTTAGCAAAAAAAATTCTAGCTTTCTTAAGCTAAAATTTAGAGAAAGAAATTTTTTTACTAGGCTAAAAAAACTCCTTATAAAGTTTATATTCTTATATTCAGAATAAAAAACATCATGAAAAAATTCGTTAAGTGTCTTGATATTTATTTTGATTACCCTCAGCTGCCAACCCATAAAAGCCGTCGTAAAAGCTGAGCCAAAAATGGCAAAAGAAAATTTGGATGAACCAACCGATCCCGATACCTCAGCTGAATGGAAAATATGGACCTATAGTACCGTCACTCCTTTATTTATTGCTTCTGAGTGTGTAATCTTGAATATTGATGGTGTTATTTTAAGAGAAGGAACGAATAGATGGATAGCAATGGCGGCCAATCCAGGGGTATGGCTGATCCAGAAAATGGTTGAAAAAATGCCCATGAAGCTATGGCCATGATAGGAGATGCAAAAAAAATGAAATGGACAATGGCCTCCATGAGTGATTAAATACTAGAAATGGATCATGATGGTTGGGCTTGGATGCTTGATGGAGACATGGGTGAAGACAATTCTGTTGGAATGAGGATAGGTCCCAATGATGAGGGGGCATTGTTGTTAAAACTAAAGAGACGGCAACTGAAGGTCAATGGATAGAATCAGGTCCGTATTTAATGCTAATGCCAAAAGATCCTTCAACCCTTATAGGAATGAAAACCGATTTTAATTCAGGTACACCATACGTTATATTTGCGTTAACAGTTTATGATCGCGTAATGATTCCCATCGAAGGATATTATTAGCGTCAGAAGTGAAATATTTTAAATTGAGAACGGACAAATAAAATTTTCTTGATGATACTGCCCCGAAGAAAGTGCAAACAGTTGCTCTTTCAAATCAGTAATTAAGTAAATTGAATTATGAAAAAAATTATCAGCCTTAGCATAGTGTTCATATGCCTTATAAACACAATTTCTTTTGGACAATTAAAGTTTTTAAAAAATATTGCTGAAGAAGTTATTGAAGAGACGAAACTTGAAGAACTTAATATCGAAGAGGTTCCTTTTTCAGCAGAAGAAGCAGCAAATGCAGTAAAAGAAGCCCTCTCAAAGGGTATCGAAAAAGGAGTTCAAAAGGTTAACAAAGAAGATGGATATTTTAAAAATACATTGATCAAAATTCCATTTCCTAAAGAAGCCGAGCAAATATCAACTACACTCGTAAAAGTACCTGGCGGACAAAAAAAATGTGATGAGGTTGTTTTACTTATTAATAGAAGTGCTGAGTTGGCTTCTAAAGAAGCACTAAATATTTTCATAGGAGCGATAACAGCAATGGAAATATCAGATGCTATTGCTCTTGTGAATGGTGAAGAAGATGCGGCCACTCAATATTTAGAAAAAACAACTAAAAGTGAATTGATCCTTAAATTTAGACCCATCATAGAAAATGCACTTCAACAAACAAGTTTTACGAAATATTGGGGTGACGTGATGAAAATCTACAACAAAGTTCCCTTTACTAAAAATGTCAATCCCAATCTCGCCGAATATGCCACTGAAGAGGCAACTATTGGGCTCTTCAAAATGATTGAAGAAGAGGAATCTGCAATACGAAGCAATCAAGCTAATAGAACCACAGCTCTTTTAGAAAAGGTATTTGGTCAATGAGATAAATCCACCAGCCTTTATAAAAGTCGAATCAATGTAATAATGATTTAAATATGTAGTTAGATCATCTTAAAGATTCAAAAGTAAGACTTAACCCGACCATCGGCGGCGAACCATGATGGTATCTTGAGACTGACCAAAGAAATTTCAGAAAATATAAGATCATATTTTCTTAGTTAGGAATTATTCAACCATAACTATAATCTTAAAGAAACTCTATTGAATGATGACATGGGTAACGCATTCATGTGAAAAATGGCCATGATAATGTTATGAAAAGCCTTAGACATTCATTGATCACTTTTAACATCCAATATAATAATCATTCAACCTGTGATAACTAACAAAGTCAAGACATCTAGATCAATTGAATGAACAAAATATCAGAGCAAGACATGAAAGTGGAACGGTTAACAAATGAAGTGCAATGAAAACAATAACGATGTCCCTTTTCCAAAATATAAATAGATTCTCGATGAATTGAATGATTATTTCGATAAACCCTTCATAGCTATATCATCAATAATTAATTTACCCTTTTTTTTAACATTTCAAGCTATCGAATACCTTTTCCAAAGCGGGTAATAAATAAATAATAAATCACTAAAACCGGTGCAATGACAAAGATAAGTATGGGCAGTTTCTCTACCGAAAAAGCATCTAATATAAAAGCCAACAACATTACAATGGACACTATGGAAATAATAAGTAACAGATAGGCAATCAGTTTTGGATTCATTTTTTTCTTTTGATTCGTTCAATACGCATTAACACTTTTGAAGTTTATAAAATCTCGCAAATTTGAATAGGGATGAAAAATGCCCCGATATAATTTCCTAGATTTCATCTTCTAAACAGGAATACTAGAAACAGTCCTATAAAGCTAAAAAGAATAGAATTAAAACTAAAATATTAAACGAATTACCTAATTTTACGAGAGCAATTTCATAAAAATGAATTACTGGTCAAAGATTTCTAATTTCATTTGTCTCACCTTGATAGGCTTACTCACTACCATTTTATCCTGTCAGGACGAGGGACCAAACAATTATATACTGGATATAGATATTGTTCCGATCAACGGCGGTACTGTCTCTCCGTTATCAGGAACCTATAATGTGGGTGACACAATTACTTTGACTGCAATACCTAATGAATATTATATTTTGAACGAATGGCTTGAGGACTCGCTTGTCTCACTGACCGATCCCTATAAATGTTGCCTCACTTTTATCCTAGATGGTCAAAAAAACATAACGGTAACCTTCACACTCACAGATAGCGATAACGATAACATACCGGATAAAATTGATCTCTGCGATGATACCCCTGAAGGACTTACAGTAGATCAGAATGGCTGCGCAGCTGTCCAAAAAGATACTGATGAGGATGGTGTCAATGATGCAATTGACATTTGTCCTAATACACCAGATAATGAAAATGTTGACGAGAATGGATGTCATGTAGTTTTGGGAAATTATGCTATTGGGGGTGTCATTTTTTATATCGATGAAACATTGAACCATGGATTAGTTGTCGCTCTCAATGACAATGAACCTGGAGAATGGGGATGTTCAGATGAAGAGATATTAAATGCAAATGATAGTACTCTCGGATCAGGGTATAGAAATACTTTAGCGATTCTAGCGTCTGATTGTGAACCGGCTGGTATTTCTACGATTATTGCAGCTTATTCGGCTACTACATACACCAGCGAAGACACCTTGATCAATGATTGGTATTTACCCTCAATTGATGAATTAAAATTATTGTATCAAAAAAGAGAATGGCTCGATGATAGCTTAACAGTTTATAACGGTACACGATTTGAAAATACTACCTATTGGAGCTCTACCCAAGACAGTGCTGATAAAGCTAAATCAGTAAGCTTTGGTAACGGATTGACGAAAAGTAGTTATAAAGTGAGTGTCAATAAAGTACGCGCGATCCGAGCTTTCTAATGTCTTTAATTCGACTGGTGACATCTGAGATAAAAGAATAAAACCCCAACTTATCCAGATACTGAGTTAAAGATCTTATAATGACCTTCATTACGATGAAAATAAGTGGACACACAAAGTTTTTCTTAGTTAAGCAATCGAAAAAAAGAGGGCTAAGAACTTAAAAACATCAGTTACTACCAAGCATCCCACTGTTTAATTTATTTTCTGCATTCCTTTTATGACTACATTGTCTGTCCCTGAAGGATCGCAAGGATAACCGAAGGCAAGTAATGCCCTTTGTCGGTCATTGATTGTATCATAAAAATCGTCTAAAAATTTAAGTGTCTTGATTTTATAGCTTGACCGTATTTCCTTATTATCCTCATAAATTGCATAAATAGCTCACTTTAATCTATTAAATTTATCAAAGACAGGCTGATACACTGACATCTAACTGATACTATAACCTCTATATCTTCGGATAGGAACATTACTCAGTTGAAGTGCTGGAGCAGGCTTAGGATAAGGAGATCTGACAATACCCGCATGATCGCAATCATAACGTACCGCAATGGGTAATTTATTCTGCCCATTTTTTATCAATTTAATGTTTTGTTGATACTGAACTGACCAATCCGTATTGGCTATGAGGTATTCAGAAACGGCCATCTCTAAAAATTTAACTTTATCAAGTTGAGTAGGCTTATAGCCAATTTTCTCAAATAATAAAGCCTGATTTCTTTGCACCATCTGGTCTTCATTCTCTAATAACAGGCCATAATAAGTATGTGTTTTTTTTCGCTTTAAAGTATCGTAAAATGAAATTTTTAATAATTACCACTGAAAGCTTAGAGGTGAAAAAAGATTATATCGTTTATATACCAGATATTCATGTACCGTATACTCATCTCCTTGAAATGGAGTTATCAATTTCATCTTTTTTGACCAGAAAAAAGCATATTATCCATAAATTCTGAGTGAGGGAAGTTCAACATTAAGGGTGGATATTTACAATTAGATGATGATTTTCGGAAATTCAATCTTGATTTTATTTTAAGCGGTATACTCACCTTTTTTTGATCTGAAAAATAGAACAATTCAGCAGGTTGATATTGAGAATCATCACCAAGATCTTTAAAAACAGTTTTGAGATCTCCACTCAAGGTAAGTTTCAACACCTCCTCTGTAAATAGCTGAGGCATCTGTCCTAGACTCTCAAGGTTACCAAATAGTACAGAGAAAATTAAAAGGAAGGCTGTGTGTCCTGAATTTGATTTTTCTTTTAATTCATTCATAAAAAAATATGAAATGTCATTTACCATAGATGATCAATAAATGGAAATTAATTATTTATCCTCACATAAATAGATTAGAGAGAACAAAATTGAGCAGAAAGATTCTACATGCTTGATTTTAATAAGCATTTATGAGATCCGAAAGTCATCTCATCTACGCATTGTGAATCTTTTCTGCGCCCACTACTTAATCGAGAATTAAAAAAAGCCAATCATGTGATTTGGACTTTTACAAAAATTGTGGATAATAATTATTTGGATTCCTGCCGGAATTGATCGAGCCAAACAATTTTATTATTTACCACATAATAGCTTTCATAAATTTTTGATTTAATCGTATCTCCGTCTGGATTGATATCGTAGGAGTTAAAAAAAGCTTGAACATGCTCCCCTCCCAAGGCCGGATTTAAATCAACCGAATAAGCACGGTTAAATGTCCATCCTCCCGTAGTATCTTCAGCTACATTTTTTTGAAAATCCTCAAATGATGTAAATACCATCCCCTTATAAGTAGTAATTCGCAAAGTATCTACAAAATAATTTTTCATAGCAGCATAATCACGTGCGACCCAGGCCTTATCAAGTGCTTTAACCAAATCAATAGGTTCTTGAGTGCCTAGATGCCATTTAAACTCCTTGAGCTCATCATTTGAATGAAATCCAATAGATCTCTCTACTGACTCAACCACTGTAGGAGCGGGCGGAGTACAGGAAAAAGCAATTATGATAATAGATAATAGGTGTAAGTTTTTCATAGTTTTATAGTTTTAGTCTTGGCGTAAAATTTGAAGTTAGCTATTTCTACTCTCCATATAGAATACATATCACAATAAATCAATAAAAGACCACTCAGAAATGGCGTGATGTTATTGTTCAAAAAAAAGATATCATCAAAAAACTTATTTTATAATAGCAAACCAATCCTCTTTAACAAAAACATATTTCCTATTAAGGCCTTGTTAAGAAAAACATAATTGCAAGAGCTATTCTAGACTTAATATCAACCTGCATAAACAACAGGTTGATTGATCTCATGGAATTATATATAAGCTTAAATTAATTTCTCCTTTAGACTACTTATTTAAATTAATTTTCTTGTACAATTTATAGAATTGTGAACATAGATCAACTTAAAGCTGCGATTAGGACGGTCAATGACTTTCCTATTACTGGTATTGCCTATAGGGATATCACCCGCCTTACTGAAAATCCTGAAGCTTTTAACCATTTCCTGACGATGTTTTACTCAGGAATTGAAGCCTTTACGGGTGACAAAATTATTGGCATAGAAAGTATAGGTTTTGTATTTGGCCCCACTCTGATCGTCTCATACTGCCTTTCATTATAGTCAGAAAACCCAGTAAGTTACCTAATGATACTTACAAACGTTCACACGATTTATAATATGGAAGTAGCTCATTAGAAATAAAAAAATACAGATATAAAAACTTTCGAAAAAATCGTGATCCTGGATGATCTCATGGCCACAGGGGGGACCGCATTGGCTTTTGCTCAATTGATTCATGAAAATTTTGATGTCTTAAAAAATATTCTTAGGCAAGCCGTAATAAACCTCCCCGAACTTAGCAGAAGTGATCTTATCAAAGCAAGATGTTATTTGGTCGAAAATTTGATTGAATTTTCAGAAACGTAATGGTCTGTTTTACGAAAGAATTTATAAAAATGATGGACTTTTACAATTTCTCACTATTAGACTCAGTCAAACTATAACCATAGATTCAAAGCTTTATGACATAGTCCATTTTATTAAAATCACGTTTCATTTTTTTAAGATTAATTAAATTTTTATCAATCAATTTTCTTAACAATCTTAATCGCTTCGTCTCTTCTGCCAATTGAGATTTTGTTTTTTCGATTTTTTCTGTCACCTCACTCAATTGTATTTGGGATAACCTTCCTTTTTTTAACACCTTTTCTAAACTTTGAATTTTTTTTCGATAAACACCCTCTAATCCATAGCTTTTAAGTCTAAGAATAATTATTTCTTTAGAAAGCTTATTAATCTTCACAAGTAGATCAAAAGCCGACTGATCTGATAAGGAAACCTCTATTTCTTTATCTCTAAATCCATTTTTTTGAAAAACTTGATTCTCTTTTAACTCCTTAGCCATATCATTTATAGTCTGCGATGAATCACCGCATGCGGTCATAAAAACGAGTAAAACAATTATTGGATATATGACTACTCTTAAATTTTTCATTCTGTTACCGAGTTTTGATTAAATCTAAATTTACCAATATCCTATAGGCTTTCAAAATAAATTTTTATTAAATCACATAGCAGCAAATGACCAATGTTTTTATTGGATTATAACATTCAATAAATTACAATAGTTTATTGACTAAAAATTAGTCTCAAATGAGTTTGGAGAATTAGTTTTTAAAGGATTTATCAAAAAACAAATAGAATAACATTCTAATGTAAAAATCGACTGATAATATGAACCCCAAAAGCCAACTCAAGTTTGATAACGGAAAGTAATATTAAGATTGAAAAGGTATAGACATCGAAATAAAAAAAGCACTACGTGTTTTAAAAATATTATCAGTTCATTTTTATAAACCCAACATTCAATTCAAAAGTTAATAACTCACATAATTCAAAAACTCTTGTAAATCAGTAGTTTTTAGATAACGATAAGTCTTCCAATTTACCAATACTTAAAAAGAAATATTTTTGAGTGTTAGTAAAAACCATAACTAGATCAAAAAAAATTTAGGCCAATTCCCTATTAAATATTTATTTAATAATACTTTTGTAGGATGCGTCAATTAGTATTTTCAAGCCTCTTCATATTAAGTCTTCTTATAGTTAGTTGTTCGAAGGAAGAGGAAAATTACGAGAATGCCATTTCTTTCCTAAATAATAACCCGATTACTACAGAAGCTATTTTCTCGGAAGAATTTAATGAACTACAAAATCATTCTACAATTCAGGGGGAATTGCTGAGTGATGTTAATTACAGTTTTTTGGTAAATATGGTAGGTGATTTTCAAATTACTCAAAGTTTCAATAATTGCAACTACCAAACAGAGGATGCTCGGATTTGGCTTAATATTTATGGGTCTAATTATAAGGCCAATTTTAAGGATATTTATTCTATCAAGGAAGATATTTTCACAGGAATGGATTCTACCTCTTACCGATTAATTTTAAATTTTGCTCCTACTAAAGTAGGTTCCCTTTGCGTAAATAATTGTCGAGATCAATACCGGTGTTCCCAAGATTTACCATCCTTTGCTAATATTGCTCCCACAACTACTATATACACTCAACAATTTCTGATCTTCAATGATGCAGACACCAGAGCGCGCTACAAAACTTATTTTGAAATATTGAGAGACGGTTTCTAAATAGAGCATATAGCTATTAATTTTTGGTATCAAAATATTGAAATTCATTAAGATCAATGACTAGAAAAAGAATTAAGGATTCAAATCACGTGCATATTGGACCACATTAAATATTTTACCCTCTAGATCAAAATAAAAAATTTCTACCAATTCTTTTTCCCAAATAGAACCATCTTTATAGATTCTTTTTTCTCTCGATAAGACTGTTGCTCCAGAAATAGGATCAGTATCTTCTATCTTCAATGGAGCTATTGAATACGGCTCCCATTCAACTGATTGATATGAATCAAACATTTCGTACCAGTCTTTCTTGGAAAGTGTTGATTGCATTCCATCATGTCCATTCATAGAGGCTTGATCGGCAAATGCTTGGCTGCAGGCTGCTCCATCCATATTATTATAATCTTTAAAAAACTTTTCGAGTACCTCTATTTCGCCCCGATTTGAAAAGACCAGTGATCTTCCAGTGACTTCCGTAGTTTTTTGCCATAAAATTTTCCTCCCGAACTTAAGCCAAACTGACTCGTATGCTCTGTACGTGCCCATTGACTAAATCCTGTGATCTTATTATTTTGATTCACCGTAAATATTTCCATCAAATCTAAGTTCTGGTGAGAACCATTTTTCCATTTTCGATCCTCTATAGACCAGGTCAAAACTAAAGTTTGGTCAGTATCCTTTATTTTAACTGGAATCAGTCTATAGGGTGCCATAGAAATCTGTTCCATCGCATTCAACCATTTTCTATTCCCCTCAACGACTTGAGTTCCAAATGAAGGACTGTAATTTTCCATCATTGCATCAACATCTTTCAAAGTATAATTTCTGGCAGCATCCAACACCGTATTTACAGCCGCTTGTTGTCCAAAGACATAAGACTTACCATTGTTCTCATCAGCCACAAGGTGAATTCCCGCCTTTTTTATTTTTTGAGCACTCAACAATTGGGAGCTAAAAAAAAGTGCCATCATCAATATGCTTTTCATAGTTATCTGTGTTTAAAGGTAATTTCTTAGATTAACCCATAAAATTAAAAATAATATTTAAACTTTCCTTTTATATTTGTTTTTAACAAAAAAAGAAAACTAAAATTAAAACAACTCATGAAAAAATACATTTATTATCTGGCCATTGGCGTCTTACTGTCATGTAATGAGTCCATAAAAATAGACACTGCGCCCCTATCGGGTACCATCAATCAAAGTGATGAAAAAACAAAAATTGTTGAAAGACTGGGTAAAGCCTACACTACAGGAACCTTTGAACTAGCCAATGAATATTTCACCCCGGATGGTATACATATGGTCAATGATGTGATCTATAGCACTGAAGAAATTATTAAAGGTTATAATTTTCATTCGCTGTTATTTGATGAACTCAAACACAACGATCCACACATCACCACCATGTTTTATAATAATGGCAATATTTTCACCAATCAATGGGTCCATTGGAGTGGCATTTCAAAAATCACAGGACAATCTCATGAATTAGATTTTTACTGTTCTTGGAAATGGGAAAATGATAAGATCGCAGGAACCCACTGCTATTTTGATACTCGAATGATTGAACAAGAAGCAGGACTATTTCAACAAAAAATGGCTGCTGATGGAGGATCTACTGATCAATAAATAGAAATATTAAAGGAGCAATACTCTTTGAGTAAAATAAAAGAAAAATAAGAATAAAGACTTACAACTATCAAAAAACATTTCTCGGAGAGATTTTGTCAATGGTAGTTTAGTCGGTTTAGGAGTGGCTTTATTGAGTCCAAGTTTATCCGTTATTGGCGCAGAAAGAAAATCAGTTGCCCTTTTTAATGACCCATTGACGGGTTTTGCTGGGGTAGGTGATTATGCAAATTCAAATGGTAATATCGGCTCAGTTCGAAAAGCCGCCCATTTAATCCGTGATGGACTCACGCCAAAACTATTGGACGAAGTAGGGGATACAGGTGAAGAATATGATATGGTCATTATTGATGGCGGATTTTCAGGACTTGGTGCCGCTTACCAATTTCATAAAAAATACGATAATACTAAAAAATGTTTAATTATTGAAAATCATCCTGTATTTGGAGGTGAGGCAAAGCAAAATGAATTTGAAGTCGATGGTTATAAACTCTATGGCCCTCAAGGATCTAATGATTTTGGCCCACCTAAAAAAGATGATAACAGACTTATTGCTGAAATTTGTTGCGTAACAGGTCTCCCTTTTGACTATAAATTTGTTAGGCAAGATCCCGAAAAGACCAAGGTTTAGGCGCCGATAGAAAACTATTATGGGATGTATTGGGATGACGAGCGTTTTGATACCGGTTACTTTTTAGGTAAGGAATCTAAAAAGTCCTGGGTCATTAATCTAAGAGCTGATAAACCGACCGTTTGCCTTGGCCAGTCGACTTAAATCGTGCCTTTGAAGACCTTGAAGATAAGTATCAAGGGGACGACATTGATCGGTGATTAGACAGTATGTCTCATAAAGACTTACTTGAAAAAGTATATGGCTACAGCCCAGCAGTGACTGAATATTTTGACCCCATCATTGCCATATCTATGGTAGGGGTTGGCTGTGATATTTACTCTGCCTATTCAGCCAGAGAGTTAGAAATGTCCTGCACGCACGCGTTATGTTTATGATAGCAGTATCAATGAAGTTGAAATGGGGGCATTAAGCTTTCCTGGCGGTAATACCGGCAGTTTTAGATATATTGTAAAATACCTCATACCTGAAAGTATCACGGGCGGAAAAAAATTTGAAGATATTTTATTAATTCCATTAATTTTAAGGCTTTAGATAGACCAAGTAATCTGATTATCATACGACTGAATAGTACGGCTATCGATATTAGGCATGCAGGTGCTATCGACACTTTGAAGCATGTGATCGTCACCTACCAAGAAAATGAATTGGTAAAACGGGTTAAAGCTAAGACCGTTGTTTCAGCAATTGAAGGCTGAGTGGGAAAGCATATCATTAAAGACCTACCCCCTACAATTACTGATGCCTATAAAGAAATCACTCTCACCTATTTTGGTTGTTAATGTTGCAGTACGCCGTTGACAGTTTCTTAACGAATTAGGTATTGCTTCTGCCCGATGGTTTGAGGACTTTGGTAATTTCTTCTCCATCAGGCATCCAATGTATACGGGTAAAAAAAATCAGCCCTTTGAGCCGGAAAAACTGGCCGTAATGACTTTTTATGTTCCATTTAATAATCCCGGACATCCTATATCTGTACAAAGAACTATAGGCCGTGCCGAGCTGCTCAGCAAATCCTATAGTGATTATGAAAAAGAGATTGTTGAGCAGATGACCCTTATATTTTCCGACTATGGTTTTAACACTCGGGAAGATATCGCAGGAATTGTTCTCAACCGATGGGGTCATGCCTATATCTCACCACAGCCCGGTTTTCATTTTGGCAAAGATGGCAAAGAATCTCCAAAAGAAATCGTAAAAAACGGTTATCGCCAAATACAGTTTGGTCCTTCAGAACTCAATGGCTATATGGGCCATACCAATGCACTCACTGAGGGATCAAGAGCGGCACTGGCTGCCATTGAATTATTATAAATAAATACTGATTGAAAAATATGTAGACTGCAATTCCTCGATTTTATTAGCTTCTATTCCTCGATGGTGTATTTTTTTTAATATGCTTTTAGCCTATATTCGTCTAAATAACGTTTCAGAGTATTCATCCTATTTATACTTTTTGATAATCGTAAATGAGATGACTTTTTCTAGACGTTCAATTAACAAATATTTTGATGCTTTTTTTGAAAAATTTGACCTTCCAACTACTCTTGCTCTTTGCATTTATTCCTTCTATTTTTGCCGATCAATATCCCTTTAATTATCAGATAGATATTCAACATTATGCTTTTGGGCTTACCTTATCAGATAATACCGATGAACTCATAGGAACTACCTCCATCGAAATTCTATTCAAATCAAATGATGTTGGACAGTTCAGACTAGATCTCGCCAACAAAACAAAAGAACGTCTCGGTAAAGGCATGGAAGTATCCTCTATCACATCAGCAGGTTCCCAATTAAAATACCGACATCAAGGAGATTCTTTGGTCATTAAACTGGATCAACCGGTGGGTAAAGGAAGCCTTAAAACTTTCATTATTGAGTATAGAGGTATTCCACAAGCAGGCTTAGAAATAAAAAATAATCACAATGGAGATCGAACGTTTTTTTGCGAAAGTTGGCCCAACAATACCAGAAATTGGCTCCCTACCATTGACCATCCCTATGAAAAGGCAACAGTTGAGTTTAAAATTATTGCGCCCGCCAAATACAAAGTAGTATCAAATGGCGTCTTGATGGAGGAATCACTTCTGACTATAAATCGTAAATTTACCCATTGGAAGCAATCAGTTCCGGTATCTTGTTGGCTTTACGTATTGGGGGTAGCAGAATTTGCAGTTCAGCAAGTGGATACCTTTGAAGGCAAGCCCATACAGTCTTGGGTTTATGCCAAAGATAGAGATGCTGGTTTTCATGACTTTGCTCATCCCACTAAAGGCGTACTTGAATTTTTCAGCCTCTACGTGGGGCCTTTTGCCTACGAAAAACTCGCCAATATCCAATCATCAAGTGTGACCAGCGGGGCTATGGAGACCGCCTCAGCCATCCTCTATGCAGAAAACCTTATTACGGGTCAAGCTACAGAAAGGCTTAGAAATGTCGTGATTCATGAGATCGCACATCAATGGTTTGGTAATTCGGTGACTGAATCTACTTGGGATGATGCTTGGCTTAGTGAAGGATTTGCTACTTATTTCACTATGCTATTTCAATCGCATCAATATGGCCATGAAACATACATTAAAGAGCTCAAAGTAGCAAAAAAGCTCATCAAAGGCTACCATAAAAAAGACAATAGTTTCATTGTAATTGATGATCGAACAGCTGAATTAGGTCCTGTAGTAACGGGCATGACCTATAAAAAAGGCGCTTGGTTTTTACATATGTTACGTGAGAAAATGGGACACGAAACTTTCAAAATGGGGATACAATCTTATTACAAGAAATATTTCAATGGCCATGCTTCCACGGCAGACTTTATTCATGAAATGGAACGCTTTACCTCTGAGGATTTGGACCCGTTTCTAAATCAATGGCTAAAACGGCCAGACATGCTTGAAATTAATGCCAATTGGTCCTATGATGAAAGCCTCAGCCAAATAAATCTAACATTAATACAAAAGGCTACCTCAGAGGTATTATTCGATGTGCCGGTTGAATTTGAACTCCATTTTTCCGATGGAATAGATCCTGTTGTATTCCAAGTAAACATGAGCGCACGTTCGGCCGCCTATACAATCCCAGCACTCATCAAACCTCAACTCATTTTAGCTGATCCCAGAACGGTGTTACTGGCGGACATCCGATTAACGGAACAAAGATGATCGCTACCTATTGAGTCGTAACCTTATATTCTTAATCCTTTAAGATCATTCTGTTACCATCTTTGTCTAATTCAACAGCAATCCCCTTACCCAATTTATTTAGGTTGCTTAATTGTGATTCCTTATCTCCTACCACTACATATACCATTTCATCTTCGACCAAATATTGGTCAATGACTGATCTAAAATCAGTCAATGTCATGTTCATCAATTCATTTTGATCTTCCTCTAGATAAGTCAAAGACTTCTTATACTTACTCATATTTCGCAAGAGACTGAGTTTTGCAGACAAACTTTCATAAGATCCAGCGTTCGATTTAATCAACTTATTTTGAGTAATTTCCACCTCCTCATCAGTGAAAGTTATACTGTAATTTCCTATGAGATCCTCGATGATCTCCATCGATGCACTGGTCGCATTAGCCCTAACACTTGAATATGCCACAAAGGGTGACACTTCCTTACTTTCCCCAACAAAAGAATAAGCACCATACGTATATCCCTTTTCAATTCTCAGGGTTTGAAATAACCTACCACTGGAACCTCCTCCCAAAATTTCATTCGCAAAGGATAACTTATTAAATGAAGCATTCAATGCAGATAGTACCAGTTTACCAACAAATATAACAGACTGTTTGGCTCCTGGAACATCAATAAAATAAAGCTTCTGATCAATATTATGGATGGTATTCACTTTTTCAGTTAGGGGTGGCTCACCTATCTTCCATTTTTTATCCAGTAGCTCAAAAGCCTTGACAACCTGGTCACTTTTAATGGCTCCAACTACATGTATAGTTGCTAAAGTAGAACTAATGTTCTTTTCATAATAATCCATTAAATCATCAATGGTTAGCTTTTCAAGGGTTTCCAATGTACCGTTAGCAGACGTTGCATAAATATGATCAGGTCCGTAGAGCAATTTGGTGAGATTTCGATAAGCAATATTTGTAGGATTCGATTCATTACCCTCTAATTGAGTCATTCGTTTTTGTATCAATCTATCATACTCAGCTTGATCCCATCTAGGATACAACAATACTTCGGTAATTAACGAAACCATTGCCTCAAAATTTTTGGCCAAGCAGGTAGCCGAGATTCTTATTTCCTCGTTAGTACTGTAGATATTAATAGACGCCCCCAATAAGCCTATCTCCTCTTCCAACTCCATAGGCGTTTTAGATGCCGTCCCCTCCATCATTAAATCTGTCAATAATACAGAGGTACCAGATTTTTCAGTACGGTCCAGGCGATGACCTCCTTCTAGTGTAATGTCAAATGTCACCAAAGGGATTTCATTATTCTCAATGCCATAAATCCGAATTCCTGTATTTGTTAAATTCTCAATCCATACATCAGGCATCTCAAATAGCGGTAATTCACTTAACTCTGGCTCGGACCTATCAAAAATAGCAGGCGTTTTATCGTACACTGCCTCATCACCCTGACTGACTTCCTCATTTTTTAGGATATTGGCTACTACTTGTTCCTGGAAAACCTCCGCTTTTATGGCGCCGTCTACTGTTAAAGACGTTTGACCATAGGGTACAAAACTTGTCATCACATAGGGTTGTCCTTTGATGTATTTGTGGTAAACACGCAACACATCTTCTCGGGTAACCTTATTGATTAAATCTGCACGCTTCACAACATAACCAGGATCACCAGCATATTCATTATCATTAACTAAGGTATAAGCTTTATCTAGAATAGTTTCAATACTCCTGTATAAACTGATCTCGGACTCTGCTTTGATTTTTTGAAGTTCTTTGTCGCCAAATCTCTCCTTTTCAAATAATTTAAAGGCTTCATCAATGGCTTTTTTTACTGAATCTAAATCCACACCCGCATTGGCACGCACTCGGATTACGAATTCTCCCGCTAACTCCTTACTACTTTGATAACTTGAAACAGCTGATGCCAATTTTTTATCTTGAACGATAATCTTGTAAAAAGGTGCCTTTTTACTATCATCAAGCAATGCAGATAAAACATTCAGCGCCTGTACGTCGGGATGGTATTCCTCAACCGTTGGAAATACCATTCTCAGTTCAGGTAGTTTAGCGAAATTATCTTCGAAATATAAAGATTTTGAATCTACAAGGTTTACAGGCATCGGAGCTAAAGATTGAATTATAGGCCCTTTTCTGATTTCACCAAACCATTGCATTACTTTTGCTTTGGTTTCGGCTATATCTATATCCCCAGCAATCACTAATGATGCATTTGCCGCACCATAGTAGGTTTCATAAAATTCCTTTACATCTACTAATTCAGCCGATTGAAGATCTTCCAACTCCCCTATGACGGTCCAACTATATGGATGACCCGATGGGTATAGATTTTTAATAATGATTTCATTGGTAAAGCCATAGGGCGCATTGTCAACTCTTTCTCTTTTTTCATTTTTTACTACCTGTTTTTCTCGTTCTAAGGCTTCCTCAGTAACCGTTTTAATCATATAGCCAAAGCGATCAGAGTCAATCCAAAGAATTTTATCAAATGCATCTTTTGGAACTACCTCATAATAAATCGTTCCATCACTCCATGTGCCCCCATTTCTTGTTCCACCCCATTCAGGAATCATTTTCCTATTGGCCCCTCTAGGCACATTCTCAGAATCGTTGAAGGACATATGCTCAAAAAAATGAGCAAAGCCTGTCCGCCCTGGCTTCTCTCTATTCGAACCCACATGCATCACAGTGGCCACTGCAACAATGGGATCAGAATGGTCCTCATGAAGGATCACCTCGAGGCCATTTTCTAAGGTAAATTTCTCATAATCAATGGAAAAATTTGCTGAGTCCGTTTGGCATCCAGATATGATGCAAATATGGACGGTAAAAAATAATTTTATATATCTCATTAGGTAAGGAAAATATGCCTTGATTTTAAAATTGATTTAAATTGAATGTAAATTTTAAAAAACAATACTTAATCTGTGATTCTTCACCTCATTATAATTCCAGTAAGATTGACGACTAATTTGACTCAAATACAAGTAAAAAATCAACCCATTTAATACTTCCAATTATCAATCGCTGGACATCTATTATATTTAATGGTCAATAATAAACCGTTAAAAAAAAAGACCCTTTATAATGGTTCATAAAAATGAATGGCTAGCTTTTCTGATGATTCAAACTGTGATTATTTTGCCAATCACACAAATCTTGCAATATTTTTTTCAACTGAATGGCGCCTTCCGTCAGTGAGTATTCTACTTTTGGGGGGATTTCATTAAACTGCTGACGAAGCACCAAACCGTCTTGCTCCATTTCTTTCAACTGATCTCCTAGCACCTTTCCAGAGATTAAAGGAATCATAGACAAAAGTTCACCAAAACGAAGTTTACCATCCATAAGCCGCGACAGAATAATGATTTTCCACTTCCCACCCAAGATTTGCATGGCACTACTGATAGGACAACTATTGTTTACTTCTATGTTGATCATTAAAATAAAGATAATTACTTAAAAAGTGAATTAATAAAAATTAGCTTTCTATCTTTTATTTAAAAAAACTCAAAGACGTATTGTCAATATAATAATATCAAAATAAAGTTTAAAGGAAATCAGATAATAATTTTTTTTTACTACATTTTATTAATAAGTTACTTTTTGTAAGTAATGATTATTACATTTGGCGGAAAAATAAAATTATGACTAATACTTTTACTAATCAATGGGCCGCATTGGTCATTAAATTTCGGTGGTGGATAGTTGTCGCATCCATTACATTTGCCTTGGGTCTTGCCTCTCAAGGGAAAATGGAATTTGACGGTGATTATCATGCTTTCTTTAGTGAATCGAATCCAGAACTAGAAGCCTTCGATG
>MDTB01242341.1_pt1 | contig 30817 bp, 31 predicted proteins | sample 811161 | NCBI WGS metagenome assembly MDTB01 (sample SAMN05326650, study PRJNA326480) | marine metagenome | isolation source: seawater | place: Mediterranean Sea | collected 2009 | reverse complement strand
TATAATTTTCCGCAAGGCCGAGTGACTGATCATCGAATTAATCTGACGTTGTACAAGCTCGATGAGGTGGTGCAGGGCGAATTAGATGCTGTTATTCAACCATTGCGACAAGAGCATCAAGCAGATTTGTTGGCGACTCTGGGCGAGGAATGAGCATTGATGAACTGCTAGCACAGGCCGGCTGCGATCGAAGAGACGCCGAGATTTTGATGCTGTCGGTCTGTGGCCAACAGGATCGAAGTTGGCTTTTTGCCCACGGAGGCGAGACTGTCGATAGCGGCCAAGCACAACAATTTATCGATCTTTGCGAGCGCAGATGCGCGGGAGCTCCTGTCGCGTATCTACTGGGGAGAAGAGGCTTTTGGTCATTTGAGCTCGAGGTGACCCCCCAGGTTTTAATTCCGCGACCAGAGACTGAAACCTTGGTGGAGTGGGCCATCGAGTTAATTGACGCTCATGGTTTGGCATCTGTTATTGATCTCGGAACCGGCAGTGGTGCCATCGCGCTTGCGATCAAGAGCGAACGCCCGAAGGTCACTGTTGTGGCATCGGACAGATCTGCTGACGCACTTGATGTGGCGTGCAAAAATGCAACTAGGCTAGGGTTGGATGTTGAGTTTTACCTTAGCGATTGGTATTCCCAATTGTCGGCCCTGCCATCGCAGGCTTTGATTGTCGCTAACCCCCCATACGTTGCTGCTGGTGACCCTCATTTGTCGATGGGTGACCTCCCGGCAGAGCCACTCGATGCGCTCACTGATCATGGGGACGGCTACGCCGCTATCGGACGGATAGTCGAGGGCGCGAAGGGTGTTTTGCAGTCGGGCGGTTGGCTTTTACTGGAGCATGGTTTCGAGCAAGCTCCCAGGGTGGAGTTGATGTTACAAGGTGCTGGTTTTCAATCGCCGCAGATGCGTCGCGACCTGTCCGGAATGCCGAGAGTTAGCGGCGGTCAATGGTTGTGATTACAGACGGGGAATTAGATCGATACTCGCGTCAGATTCTGGTGTCTAAGCTGGATCTGGAGGGGCAAGTTCGCTTGTCACAAAGTTCGGTTTCGATCATTGGTTGTGGTGGCTTGGGGTGCCTCATCGCACTGTACCTAGCGGGCGCCGGGGTAGGGCGCATCGAGCTCATTGATGATGATACGGTCGAATTGAGTAACTTACATCGTCAGATTGCCTTCAATGGAACGGACTTAGGCATCCCTAAAGCCGAGGCATTGGCGACTAACTGCCGCCAGCTTAATGACACCATCGAGATTATCGCGAGCGAGCGACGCTTCGGTATTGACGGAGTGGCTGATCACGCCTCGGTCACAGCATCGGACTTGATAGTGGATGCCTCCGATTCTGCAGTAACCCGCATGGTCATAGAGAGACTGACTCGGAGTTTAGGTAAACCTTGGGTCATGGCGTCAGCGGCACAGCTTGCCGGTCAGTGGGTCGCATTCGATGCCGACCGGGCAGGCGCCTGTTATCGCTGTATTGTGCCAGCGCCAGATGCTGAGCCGATGGGGGATTGCGAGCGTCATGGCGTGCTTGGACCGGTAGCAGGGATGATCGCCTCGATGTCGGCGCTTCAGACGATCGAAATTCTTGGACAAATGCAGCCGGTCCCTTGGGGTGTGCTTCGTTACTTTGATGCGGAGTCCATGGATTTGAGGTCTATGCCTCTAGCGCGCGCCCCGAATTGTCCAGCTTGCCACCCTGTTACCGATGGTTACGCCTAACTCTCGGGCATTGCCTCAAAGTCTTTGGGCAGGGGTTGTCGCAACAACATAATGACTCTCACAGCCACCATAATTGTGGCCACAAAAACCCCTAGGATTATTGCTATCCAAAAGCCTGCGGCGCCATCGGAGGCATTGGTGGCGCGAACGAGACCCAAATAATAGCCTAAAGGAAGCGCGATCCCCCAATAGGCGACCATGCTGGCAATGAAGGGGAACCGGGTCTTCTTATAGGCCCGCATAGCGAAGGACCCAACGATCTGGATCGCATCAATAATGACAAATAACGCCGCAAACGTGAGTAAGCGTGCGGCCAATACTTTCATCGCCGGTGATTCCGAATAGACACCGACAATGGTGTCAGGGAATGAGAGCAGGATGACCATGGTTATCAAGCTCACGGTAATCGAGCAAAGTAAGCCGGCTCTTAGCGCCATATAGACCCCAGGCTTGTCCTGCGCACCAATAGCATGTCCCATTCGGGTTGCCATCGCCGCACCGATTGAAAGCATTGGAATGTAAAACATATCCCAGACATTGAATGCTATCTGGTGAGCGCCGATAGCAACGTCGCCGAGGGACGACACCATAAGGGCAATCACCGCAAATACCCCGGTTTCCATAAACATGGTGGCGCCAACCGGTGCGCCCAGCAAAAGAATTTCCTTGATGGCCACGGGGTTGGGTGCAACTGGCTTCCAGGGGGGAAGGTATTGTTGTATCGATGGTTTGGTCAGTACATAGATGCTGATAATGATGGCCGACAGCCACATCGAAATGGCTGTCGCGATACCGCAGCCCTGTGCACCCATTGCAGGGATATCACCCAAGCCAAAAATGAACATGTAATTGAGAGGGATATTGGCGATGAATCCAATCACCGACGCGACTGCAAACGGCGAGGTGATTCCCACCCCCTGCGTGTGATAACGCAGTGCCATAAAAATACCGATGGCGGGGAAGCCAAAGGCTACCATGCGGATGTACTCACTCGCTTTTTCTGCGGTCGCAGCATCGATTCCGATGTAATGCAACCCGACATAGCTGAAATAACAGATCGGTGCGACGACGCAGCTCAGCAAAACGGACACCCAAAGAGTTTGCGGAAGCTGATCTCGAATCCGCTGCAGTCGGCCGGCACCAAAGTCTTGGGCAATGATGGCCGCGGATGCAAACATGACACCCAACACGAGCAGGTAGAGGGGGAGCCAGATATTAAAGCCGATTGCGATGGCCGCTAGGTCTTTGTCACCAAAGCGTGCAGCCATAATGGTATCGACAACGCCCGTGCCCATCTGTGCTGTCTGAGCGATTAGCAAAGGCCATCCGATACGCCAAAAATGGCGTAATTCCTGTGATAAATTGGATGCGCTCTGATGGTTCACGGGTGGTCCTCTCAAGACCGGCGACTCTATCACGTAGGAGATGTTATCGCCGCTCTTTTCCACGGCTGTGCTAGACTCGCCGCGCCTACGTCACCGGATAGAGAGCTTTGACCGAACAGACAGCTACATCGCAATTCGCCACCACGATTTCGAGTGACACCCGCTTCGCCGATCTTGATCTTGATTTATCCCTCATGAAGGGCATTGAAGCGCTTGGCTTCGAGTCGTGTTCACCCATTCAAGCGAAAATTCTGCCCTATACCCTCGAGGGGCACGATGCGATTGGTAAAGCGCAGACGGGGACCGGTAAGACAGCGGCATTTCTTATTACGCTCTTTAATGATCTGCTTGCTAACCCTGTTGAAGGGGAGCGATATCTGGCCGAGCCGAGGGCGGTGGTGATTGCACCAACCCGAGAGCTAGTCATGCAGATCGCCGAAGATGCCCGCCATTTGGGTCGCTTTACTGGGCTTTCAACGGTGACCCTGATCGGCGGCATGGATTACGCCAAGCAGTTGCAAAAGGTCAACCAGCGTCCAACCGATATTGTAGTAGCGACACCCGGCCGGTTGATCGATTTCTTGCAGCGTGGGGACATCCAGCTAGACAGGGTCGAATCACTGGTTCTCGACGAGGCGGATCGGATGCTAGATATGGGCTTCATCCCGCAGGTGAAACGAATTGTTCGGACAACCCCAAGGAAAGAAGATCGACAGACATTGTTGTTCTCAGCAACGTTCAGCTACGACATCATGAATCTAGCGAAGCAGTGGACCTTTGATCCGATTACGGTCGAGATCGAGCCTGAGCGGGTAGCGACCGAGACCGTTGATCAGCGGGTATACCTTCTAGAGAGCCGTGACCGGCTGAGCGTGCTGCAAAATATTCTCAATTCGCCTGAGGCTAAGAGTGTCATTGTCTTCGCCAATCGGCGCGATCAGGTCAGGAAGGTGTATGAGCGTTTGCAGAAGAAGGGCATCGAATGCGGCATCCTGTCTGGCGAAGTGACCCAGGCGAAGCGAACCAAAACGCTGGAGCACTTTAAGTCAGGAAAGATACGAGTCTTGGTGGCAACGGATGTCGCAGGCCGGGGAATTCACGTTGATGGCGTCAGTCACGTCGTAAATTATGATTTACCAGAAGACCCAGAGGATTACGTACACCGCATAGGACGCACTGGCCGCGCTGGTACCACGGGCATCTCAATTAGCTTTGCGAGTGAGGATAATGCCTTTTTACTTCCTGATATCGAGGCGCTTCTAGGTTTACCGCTGAAATGTACCCAGGTCCCGGAAGGACTCATCAACTCCTAACAGTTTCTCCAGAGTGATGATGCACCCCGTTTCACGCAGGTTACCACCGCGTGCGGGATCAGCCCGTTATAGCGACGGCGATGCGATCGCTAAGGCCTCCTCGAATCCTCATCGCTCAAGGGTTTGCTCGAGTGCTAATTACTAACCCCAATATCAGGTGTCACGGTGCTGCCTTAAATGCTCACACCAAAACAATGTGGCGCCCGCAACGGCGGCAGGTATCAAAATAAGATTGACTATCGGAATACCCGATACGAATGCTACCGATGCGCCGAAACTAAGAGATGTTGTTCGCTTTGCCGCACAAGCAGCGCGCACCTCCCGGAATGGAAGTCGATGGTTGTCCATCGGATAGTCGACGAATTGCAGGCTCATCATCCAGGCGCCGAGTAAAATCCATAAAAACGGTGATATCGCATTGATGCCCGGGACGATGCTGATGATCAATACTGCTATCGCCATTGGTAGGTAGTGCGCGAGTTTCTGGATTTCTCGTAGCAGCGCACGTGGCACCGATAGGGCGATTGCCAAGGGGCGTGTGTCCATCTGAACGGTCTCGCCAGTGATCAATTCCTCTGCTTTCTCGGCCAATAAGCCATGGAACGGTGATGTCAAAATAAGCACGATTAAGACTGACACGTACCCTGATAGCATCGTGGCTACCAACAGCATCAAGGGTCCGACCAACCAGGTTATGAATTGCCATCCATCGGCCAACTCACCGGTCACTGTGATATACCAGTCTGACAAGGTGAAGTAGAGAAAGCTGGCTGTGAGAAAAAAAACAATAATGTTTGCCGTTAGAGGTATCACAGCAAACTGCCTAAGCCCTGGCTGCGCCACAAGATGCGCGCCTCGGATCAGGTAGCCAATACCGTTGACGATTCCCATTCTAGTAAACTGCCTTTGTCCTAGTTTGTTGGATCACTCGTACCATGCGGCGCGAGCCTCGGCTTATACTATCCATAATTGAGAACGAGTTGTCAGTCATGAACGATGATGAATTGTTCGGCGCCGAGATGTCCGACGTGGAGCCCTTAAATCGAGAGCCCAGAGAGCGCATCGTAAAAGCATCGGTGGTTGATTATGCGGTGCGTCGCGCGGCGGCTGTTGATTCCGTAGTTAGTCGTGATAGCAATGCTCTAGTAGACGACGGTGTAGAGCCGTTGGATGCCCGGTACGTACTCGATTTTAAGCGCGCTGGGATACAGAACGGTGTCTATCGGAAACTCAGATTGGGCCACTATGATATCGAGGCTCGCCTCGATCTGCATAGAATGACCGTCGCGGAGTCGAGAACAGAAGTTTGGAGCTTTTTTCAGGAGAGTCGGCGCTTGGGCTTGCGGACGGTGCTGATCACCCACGGCAAGGGGTTGGGCAACAAGGAGCGGCAAGGCGCGGGTATTCTCAAGGGTTACGTTAACCGATGGTTGCGCGAAATCGAAGACGTGCAAGCCTTCCATTCCGCAACCGCCCAGCACGGCGGAACGGGCGCAGTGTATGTGCTACTTCGCAAGAGTGAAGAAAAAAAGCGAGAGAATCGAGAGCGCTTCAGTAAAGGTCGCACTCAGGACGTTTAAAGCTTTTTTCGGAGTATCTCGTTGATCACCTGCGGATTGGCCTGTCCTTTTGTCGCTTTCATGGCTTGCCCAACGAAATAGCCGATTAATTTTTTCTGTTTATCAGGATCAGCTGCCCGATACTGAGCTACTTGCGCGGGGCTGTTGGCAATTAGCTCATCAACCATCGCTTCGAGTTTGCCCGTGTCACTCACTTGCTGGAGCCCCCGAGCCTCAATAATCGGATCGACGTCGCCTTCCTCCTGCCACAGACCTTCAAAAACAGCTTTCGCCATTTTACTCGACAGTGTTCCGTCATCGATTCGATTCACCAAAAGGGCTAGTTGCGCGGGCGTGACGACGACATCGCGAATTGCCAGTCCATCGCGATTCATTGCCGCCGCCAGATCGCCAAGCATCCAGTTAGCGAGGGCCTTTGGATTGTTGTGGTGCTCGAGTGACGATTCAAAGTAATCGGCGGTTGCTCTGTCCTGCGTCAGCAGGCTGGCGTCGTAAGCAGAGAGCTCGAGCTGTGACTGATAGCGCTCTCGCTTTACGGTGGGTAGTTCGGGTAGCTGGCTCCGGATGTTGTCGATAACAGAGTCGTCTATGACGACAGGTAGCAGATCTGGATCTGGAAAGTATCGATAGTCGTTTGCCACCTCTTTAGAGCGCATAGACCTAGTTTCATCGAGTTCTGGGTCAAACAGCCGGGTTTCTTGGGTGACTGTTCTACCGTCCTCAAGGAGATCCTGTTGCCGCTCCGCCTCGACTTGAATTGCGCGTTCAATGAACTTAAAGGAGTTGAGATTTTTCAACTCTGTTCGCGTGCCCAGCTTAACCGTGTCTGTGGGACGTAATGAAATGTTGACGTCACATCGCATGGACCCCTCGGCCATATTGCCGTCGGAAATGCCCAAGTAGGTCACCAGACCATGGAGCGCTTTGAGGTAGGCGACCACTTGCTCGGCAGTGCGGAAATCTGGCTCAGTAACGACCTCTAGTAGCGGGGTCCCCGCTCGATTTAAATCAATAGCAGTTTGATTCGGGAGGGCATCGTGCACGGATTTGCCCGCGTCTTCCTCGAGGTGCGCGCGGAGTATCCGCACCGGAAAAACCGATCCATCCGGTAGCGGGATATCAAACACACCGTCGCTGACGATCGGCGCAAAAAACTGACTAATTTGGTAGCCCTTTGGTAAGTCTGGGTAGAAGTAATTCTTTCGATCAAACCGCGATACCTTATTGATGGTGGCGCCAACGCCCAGACCAAACACGATCGCCTGTCTGACAGCGGCTTCGTTCAGCACCGGCAGTGTTCCGGGGAGTGCGACATCCAGGGGGTTCGTCTGTTCATTCGGAGCTGCACCAAAGGCTGTCTTGGACGATGAAAATATCTTTGACACTGTAGCCAGCTGAAGATGCACCTCCAGTCCCATCACCATTTCCCACTTCATGATGCGAACTCCGCAATGCGGCTGACCTGTCTGTGCCAATCGGTTTGCAGTTGGAATTGATGACCCACACGCAGAACGGTGGCTTCATCGAAAGATCTGCCAATCAATTGCATCCCCACCGGAAGTCCTTCGACTATTCCAGCGGGTATCGACATAGCGGGCAAGCCTGCGAGGTTACACCCGACTGTGAATACGTCCTCCATATACATGTCGGTGATGCTTTTACTCGCATCATTAAGCGGGAAGGCTGTATTGGGTGCAGATGGCCCAGCGATGACATCGACATTGGCCAATACCTCATCGTACTCGTTAGCAATCATTCGCCGCACTTGCTGTGCTTTCATGAAGTACTGATCGTAGGATGCTGCCGATAGCGTGAACGTTCCCACTAAAATTCGGCGTTTTACTTCCTCGCCAAAACCTTCAGTCCGAGATCTTACGTAGAGATCCTCTAGGTTTTGTGGAGCCTCACAGCGATAGCCAAACCGGACTCCATCATACCGAGCCAAATTCGCCGAAGCCTCGGCTGGTGCGATTACGTAATAGGTCGAAACGCCCAGGGGCGTCGATGGCAACTTAACGTCGACAAGAGTCGCCCCCATTGCTTCTAGTTGGCGCAGTGCAGTGTGGATCGCATCGGCGACGGCAGGCGACAGTTGTTTATCAAAAAACTCTTGCGGGACACCGATTCTCAGACCGGCTACTGGTCGTTCTATTTCAGTCGCGTAGTCGGGGACCGCGAGTTTCGCTGAGGTCGAGTCCAGGGGATCATGCCCAGCCATCGCCGATAGCAGCTGGGCACAGTCCGCGGCCGATTTCGCCATGGGCCCCGCCTGATCCATGGATGACGCAAAGGCGATCATGCCGTAGCGGGAGACCCTGCCATAACTAGGCTTCAACCCTGTTATGCCGCACAAAGCAGCGGGTTGTCGGATCGATCCGCCGGTGTCGGTACCCGTTGCACAGGGGGCGAGACCTGCGGCAACCGCCGATGCAGACCCCCCGGAGCTACCACCGGGTACACGGCTTGAGTCCCATGGGTTTTTTACGGCGCCAAAGTGACTAGTTTCATTAGACGAGCCCATGGCAAATTCGTCCATGTTCGTCTTGCCCAAGGTGATAGCGCCTGATTTCGCGAGCGCGCTGACCACAGTCGCATCATAAGGCGATACAAAGTCAGCGAGCATTTTTGATGCGCATGTTGTTTTTACACCCTCAGTGCAGAAAATATCCTTGTGTAATATCGGGATACCTAGCAGCGCGGAGTCGTCACCATGGGCTATTCGCTGGTCGGCCTGTTTAGCTTGCTTCAGCGCTAAGTCCATTGTTGGTGTAATGACTGAATTAAGCTGCGGGTCGAGTAGTTTGATGCGATCGACAAAAAATTGGGTGAGCTCAACCGAGGAAATTTGCTTGTTATCGAGGCTTTCTCGCAGTTCGTGTAGCGAGCAGGCTCTTAGATCGATGTCACTCATTAATCGATCACTCTCGGAACGGTGAAATAGTTCTCCTCTTGGGCGGGTGCGTTTTGCATAAGCTCTGCGCGTTCCACCAGTGTCTCGTCGGTGTCTACTCGAAGCACCTGATGGCGGTCTCCCGGGCTGACTAGAGGCTCTATTCCATTGGTATCCACTCGAGTGAGCTCCTCGAACAGTTTGAGTGTGGATTCAAAATTTTCTTTGACCTGCGAAAAGCTCTGATCCGAGATTGCCAGTTTTGCTAGCGCTGCAATCGGAGTTACATCGGTGGAGGCTGCCACGGGGATGGTCCTTTAAAACATTGAGCCGCGCAAACTAACACACTTCGTGCTTGCTCAAAAATCGCGTCATTGTTACATTTCCGAGCGTTGTCCAAATCATCTCGCGTTATCTGAGACCAGTCTGATGCGAGCCTGAGTGAGACAGGTCAATCATCACTCATAAAAACACACTACCAATGGGTACCACCGGATGTTAAAGCGCTTACGAGGCATGTTTTCCACCGATCTTTCGATCGATCTGGGTACCGCCAACACCCTCATCTACGTGAAAGATCGTGGGATTATTCTTGACGAGCCGTCCGTGGTGGCGATTCGAGTTCACAACGGTCAAAAGTCGATCGAGGCAGTTGGCACAGAAGCCAAACGTATGCTGGGGAGAACGCCCGGGAATATCACTGCAATCCGTCCGCTTAAGGACGGGGTGATTGCTGATTTTCAGGTCACCGAGAAAATGCTGCAGCACTTTATTCTGAAGGTTCACGACACGCATTCCTCCTGGTTAAGACCCAGCCCCAGGGTCCTTATTTGTGTACCGTGTCTGTCGACGCAGGTTGAGCGTGAGGCGATCCGCCGATCAGCCGAAGGTGCGGGTGCTCGCGATGTTCGTTTAATCGAAGAACCAATGGCGGCTGCCATTGGCGCCGGGCTGAAGGTCGACGAGGCGGTTGGCTGCATGGTAGTCGACATTGGCGGCGGCACGACCGAAATTGCGATGATCTCTCTCAGCGGTGTCGTCTACCGCGATTCGATCAGAGTGGGAGGCGATCGGTTCGACGAGGTGATTGTATCTCATGTCCGCCGGCGCTTCGGCTGCCTAATTGGCGACTCCACTGCCGAGCGAATCAAGCAGGAAGTAGGCTGTGCCTGGGTAGGCAGCGAGCAACGTGAGATCGACGTTAGAGGGAGGCATCTCGCTGAGGGTGTCCCGAGAACGTTTACTCTGAACAGCGGTGACGTCTTAGTAGCGCTTGAGGAGCCGCTCGATGCCATCGTGCGGGCCGTGCGTGCAGCTCTCGAGCAGTCCCCCCCGGAGCTGGCGGCAGATATCGCAGAGCACGGTATAGTTTTGACTGGTGGTGGTGCGTTGTTGCGTGATCTGGATTCCAGACTGGCTGAGGAAACTGGACTACCTGTGTTGGTGGCTGAAGATCCTCTGACCTGTGTTGTTCGAGGTGGAGGCATGGCGCTGGAGATGATGGATCAGTATTCACTAGATTTAATGTCTACCGAGTAAGACTAGACGACCTAGAGTGGCGATGCACTACTCATGACTACCCTATTCACGAATTACCGCTGGTTGGGAGCCAAGCTCACGGTGGCAGCCCTGTTGTCATTGACTCTTCTCTTTGTGTTCCGTGACTCCAAAGCTGTCAGCTATGTCGAGAGTCTGGGGCCTGATATCACGGAGGTAGTGGACTCGGTACTCGGCGTACCCTCCGCGATTGGCGACCGCGGTTTGCAATTGGTGGAGTCTAAGGCTGAGCTACGCGAGCGCATCGCTGAGCTTGAGAGCGAGAATATTGTGCTGAAGGCGCGCGGGCAACGACTCGAGGCACTGCTGGCAGAAAATCGACGCTACCGCGCCTTGCTTAACTCATCCATTGCCTCGGACCCCGATCTGACTGTTGCGAGGATAACGTCTGTCTCTCCCGATATTCAACGACATTTGGTGACCGTGGACCGTGGTAAGACGCACGGTATCTATGAGGGCGATGTTGTTATCAACGCTGCAGGCGTCATGGGGCAGGTAGTAACCGCCGGACGGTTTGCAAGCCAGGTGCTTCTGATCAGCGATGCGTCACATGGACTTCCGGTGCTGAATAATCGAACAGGGTTGAGAGGGGTGATAGAGGGCACGGGACGGCTTGATCGTCTTGTAATTCGAAACTTGGCGAGCACTGCAGACATCGTCGAGGGTGATCTGCTCGTTACGTCGGGATTAGGTGGACGCTTTTTCAGTGGTTATCCCGTTGCCACTGTCACCGAGACCCGGGTCTCAGGTGATGCGGCCTACCTCACGGTTTGGGCGGATCCGCTTGCGGATTTGGATCTGGAGAGTCACGTATTGATATTGCACTCAGAGCAGGGTGAGTCTCAGGCTGCACAAGTCGATGGGATAGCGGACATCCAGTGAACGAGGACACAGGTTACGGCCTACCATTTCTGAGTTTGGTCTTGGCAATCATGATTTTTCAATGGCTCGCTGGCGGCTTCGCTAGTTACTGGACGCCGAGGATCGTCGAGCTGACATTGTTGCACTGGATCCTTTGGCAACCCGAGCGCTTCGGCATTGTATGGGCATTCGGCATTGGGCTACTGATCAATCTGTTGGAGGGTGCTCCGTTGGGGTCAGCGTCTCTGGGACTCGCAGTGGCTGCCTATTTCGTTACCCTGTACCAGGAGACTGTTCGACAATTAGACCCCTTCCTGCAAAGCCTAATGGTGTTTGTGCTGCTTGTTATAGCGGCAGCTACTGAGAGTGTTTTGCAGGCGTTGGTTGGCATTCCAACATCGGGGTTGAACTACTTGTTAGGCGTAGGTATTTCCGCGTTGCTGTGGAAGCCATTTTCTGAGTTGCTTTTCCTCCTGACTCGCAGGTTGGCATAACCGTGAGCAGGGTGCTTCTCGCCTCCGCGAGTCCCCGTCGCCGGGAATTGCTAGCGCTACTCCTTGCCGATTTTCACTGTTCACCAATGGACGTGGATGAGTCACTGCTGGCCGGAGAGACGGCCGAGGGATACGTGGCGAGGCTCGCACGTTTGAAGGCAGAGTCGGCACTCGAGCCAGGGTGTGTGGTCATCGGATCGGACACGACCGTGTGTCTTAGAGGTGAGTTACTCCACAAGCCACGAGATTATGATGATGCTGTTGGAATGCTTGCGCGTTTGAGTGGTCAAACCCATCAGGTGCACACCGCGATCGCGATAGCTGAGGGCAACTTGATCCGAGATACAGTGGTAACGACAAACGTAGAGTTTGATTTATTGGATGATGAGCTGATACGTACTTACATCAACACGGGCGACTGCTGGGATAAAGCTGGTGCCTATGGCATTCAGGGGTTTGCTGGTTGTTTCGTAAAGCGGATCGAAGGCAGTTTTAGCTCTGTCGTGGGGCTGCCGTTGCGAGAGACTCGGCAGTTACTCAGCGATTTCGGGGTCGAGCTGATACCGATAGTTAACAGTCAGAGTTGCTCGGATGCTTGAGCGCCTCTACCAATTGCTTGGAGCGCTGATTTGGCGAACCATCCTTAGCCTGCTTGTCATGCTGGCCATCGTGGTCAGCGCAGCGGGGGTTCTCACGCCCATGCTTCCATCGGCCAATTTCAAGGTGGCCGATTTCATCGAAGACCGAACTGGATTGCAGATTTTGATCGGCTCACTCGATGGAGAAATGAGAGGTTTCCGGCCCAGAGTAAAATTTCAAGACGTTCAGATTATTGGGCGATTGAGTGATGACGAAACGACGGTGCTCGGTGCCAGTTCGGTCGAGCTAACCCTCAATCTGTGGCGCAGCCTCATCCAGTGGCAGCTGGTAGTGGCAGAGTTATCTGCATCTAATATCGATATGCCTGCTGCTGTTGACGGTGTGGATCGCAGTATTGTCATCCCGTTTGATCCTAATGTTTTCGCTACTGAAATTGAGCGAGTTGAGTTAGATGCAATGCGGGTGACTCTCTCGCGTCTCTCGGCGCCCAAACAGCGCCCGCTCATCTTGGATGTGCACTTGGGGCTACAACGGCTTGGCAGCGAACGGAAACTGCAGGTGGTGGCCACCGACATTGCACAAAACCGACTGATAGCGTCGGGATCCGGACTGGGTAATCCGCTGCAGTTGGGTCGCTTCAACGGACAATTTACCGGCCAACTGCAAGTGCGAGACTTATCCCCGTTGACTCAGTTTCTGGGTGCGGATATTGCTGGAGAAGGTGTTGCAAATCTGTGGGTTGAGGCGTCATCGGCCGGTATCGAAACAACGATGAGTGCTGAGCTCGGCAACGTCGCCTTGCAGCAGTCAGCTGGAGAGATCGATCGTCTGACCCTGCTCGGGGCGACTTCATTTGATGGCGTCAGATCGCGGTTTCATCTAGCTGAATTGAATGCGAGTGAGGAGGGAAGAGATATAGTTATTCCTCCTATCTCGATCGAGGTGGATAGCGAGGTAGTTGATATCCGCAGTGAGGCACTCGATCTGCAAGATCTTCTTCGTATTGGACGAGCCGTACAGCCCGCCGACTCTGAAATAATGACATTGGTTTCGATGCTTGATCCTGTCGGTGTCATGCGAGAAGTGGTGTACAGTGAACAGCGACAAAGCGGCGAGCGCAATATTGATTTTCGCTTTGATGGCTTTGGCTGGGCGCCTTATAAAACAATCCCCGGCGCCACAAATGTCAGTGGCAGCGCCGCGATCGCAGGTAATCAAGGTGACATTACTATTCAAAGCACTGACTTAGCAGTCAGCATTCCACTACAGTATCCGAAGCCGATCGAGCTCGAGGCTTTGTCGGCAGAATTTGGACTGTCTTGGTCTGATACAACACTTCAATTGTTCGGTGGAAGGGCTGTCGCGGATGCGGAGGCGTTCTCAACAAGAGCTCTGATTTCGGCCATTGTTCCATTAAACGGTTTTGACGAGGACTATCCCCAATTATTTTTATCCATGGCTTCCGATCAGGTGCCAGTCGATGACATCAGAGCGTTGGTGCCTCAGGGTATCGATAAAGAAGTTTACCAATGGATTCAGCAGTCCGTTGATGGCGGTCTAGGAAACGAGGCTGCCTTCGTTTGGCGTGGCTCTCTCTTACCAAGAGATTTACGTCGTCGCTCGATTCAATTGGCTGCGATTTTCGATATCGATTCGCTAGAAATACTACCGATTTTGCCGAGAGCATCGGATATTGAGGGTCGATTAGTGCTCGATAATGGCCTCGTAACAGTGGTCGGCGAGGCGGCAACAATAGGTGGTGTGGATATCTCAGATGCCTTGGTGCAAGTTGGAAGACGCAATGGGAAAAGCACTCTCATAGCCACCACTACCCTCACTAGTGATGCCGACAATGCGGTACGGCAATTACAAGCGCTTGAGTTTATTGATCCCGGATTTCAAATGGTGCTTGCGCGAACAGATGCTGCGGGGAATGTAGCGGCATCCTTGTCAGTCGAGCACGCGATAAAGGATCGCGGCGTTCAGCCTGATGTCGCGTTACAGGTGAATGTAAGCGATTTCGAGCTTATCGATAGACCGTCTGGCATCAGGGGAAGCCAATGGCAGGGTGATTTTACCTACCATCAAGGACAGGGCATCACGGCCGGGTTGGTGACAGGCAACCTGATGGGGTCGCCCGCCACTGTGCGGTTCAATAAGCCTGATTTAGGTGATCAAGTGGATTTAACCCTGGACGCGCGTGCTCGTATCGAGGATTGGCGGGGCCACCTCGATGTACCTTCTTCGGTAGAAGTCCGTGGCGAGACTGATGTCCAAATGGGGCTCAGAGTCAGTCGCTCGATAGAGCTGGTTGCGAGCAGCTCGTTGCAAGGCATCGATCTCGATTTGCCAGCGCCGCTGGGTAAGTCGGCGAGAGAGCTATCACCGATCGCATTAACGTTTAACCGTTCTGACACAGTTGAGACGTTTTTGGACTGGCCTGATCGTCTGCGAGCTGACTATCGATCGATTCCGGAGGATGGTTGGCGCCTGTGGTTGGATCTGAGTGAACGATCGCAAGCAAAAATGTTGGACTTCTCGTCACTGTCCGATGGTGAATCGATCTTGGTTTCTGGAGGCTATAGCGGGGTCGATATACAACCGTGGTTGTCATTTTTTAGTCGCCGGTTGCAGGAGGACCAAAGCCAAGGTGGCGGTGGTTTGAGAGTGGTCGATTTCAAACTAGAGAACGCAAGCTTCGGAGCAAGCTCGCTTGGTGATCTCAATATCGATGCTCAGATTAATGGTGCCGACTTCTCCTTAGCAGTCGACTCCCAATGGCTTAAGGGGACAGTTGATCGTACTGATGACCCTGAGCCGTTGCAGGTGAGCGTCTCCGAAATCGACCTCGATTTCTTCTTCGCTGACTACGGTGTAGACCAAGCTGGCGAGGGGCTGGAGGTAGAGGTGCTCCAACAAGTTCCGAATACCCAGCTGGTCCTCGATAACATCCGGTGGAGGAATAGAAATCTTGGCGGTCTATCGCTATCCGCAAGTTGGGAGCAATCCAACCTCTATCTGTCATCTGTCACTGGGCTGTTGGCTGGCTTCAACTTTAATGAAGAGACAGAACTTCGCTGGTCGCTGGGTGAGAGTGGCGATGATCAGACGCAACTTAAGTTTGTGGCGGAACTCGATGATCCCGATCAATTTTTCCCTCTGTTCTCAGCAGATCCTGTCATGCGGCTGTCGCGCGGTGATATTGCTACCGAGTTATCTTGGTCGGGATCTCCCATGGATTTTGGTGTGCAATCAGTGTCTGGTATCGCCAACCTGAAGTTTGCCGATGGTTCGTTTCTGCCAGTGTCCACCGATGCGACAGGCGCATTACGTTTTATAAGTTTATTCAATCTGGCTGGGCTGGTGCAGCGATCCAATGTGAATCAGCTGTTTGATTCAGGCCTCACTTTTGATCGGGCAAATGGAGAAATTGGGCTCGATCGTGGCGTGCTATCGGTAAACGGTTTTAGTGTTAGAAACTCGGGTGGCAGCCTGAACTTAGTGGGAGTGCTCGATACCCATCGGGAAACAATCGACGGCGAGCTGAGTGTCACCCTGCCTCTGGTCGATAATATTCCATGGGTGGCGGCGCTGGCTGGAGGTCTGCCGGTAGCCGCTGGGGCTTATCTCGCGAGTAAAATCTTTGAAGACCAAGTGAATCGATTATCCAGTGGGGTCTACGAGGTCACGGGCGACATAGCACAACCGAGTGTTCGATTCGTGCGGGTTTTCGATGCCCGGGCTAACGGCAGCAGTCAAGATTCCGCGACGTCAGCCAATGACCGCAGATAGCGAAAAAGCTTTCTAGCGTGAACAGGTGGAGTCCCTCGCTGTTTTTCCGACTGGGCCTTTCGAGCGAGGTTTCGTAACATTTGCCGATCTGCGCTGGGCCAGATATCCAGTACTCCACTCAGCGCTTCATCACCGCGGGCTAACAAAGCATCCCGAGCTCCTTCAATAAGGTGTTCACGAGCCTTGGCCTCGGTGGACTCTTTGGTCAGGTCGTCTAGGGCATCGCTAACCTTCGAGGCGTCGATAGATCGCATTAACTTACCAATATATTGCATTTGTCTGCGACGGCCACTGTGGTGAGTGATTGTTTTCGCCAGTCGAACAGCCGCAAGCAACGATTCTTCATCGAGCGATAACTTTTGCAATTGCGATTCCGACAGCCTAACGAGGCGTTCGCCTAGCGCTTGGAGTGCGTGGCTTTGACGCTTCCTGTCACTCTTGCTAACGACATCTATGTCGTCGATGTCATTATCGTCAGAGGTCATCCGTAGAAATAAGCCGCGAGACCCAAGAAGGCAAAGAACCCGACAACATCGGTAATTGTGGTGAGAACGACACCGCCAGCTAGCGCTGGGTCCACGTCCAACCGTTCCAAAACAATGGGGAGCGCGGCGCCAGCAAGACCTGCTGTGAGCAGGTTAATCATGATCGCGGCGGCGATGATGCCGCCCAGGATAAGGTCATCGAACCAAAATACCGCCATTGCGGCTATGACGACTGACCACAGGAGACCATTTAATACGGCCACCAATACCTCCCGCCGCACCAGCCAAAGCTCGGTTCGGTTGTTGACCTGTCCCATGGCCATTGCCCTAATCAACACGGTCAGGCTCTGTGTGCCAGCAATTCCACCCATGGAGGCAACAATCGGCATGAGCACGGCTAGTGCTACTACCTGTTCAATGGTGCCCTGAAATGCGCTGATGACCGCCGCCGCTAGAATCGCAGTCACCAAATTCACCGCGAGCCATACTGTGCGGCGTGGTGCTGTTTGAGCGACTCGAGCAAAGGTATCGCCCTCACCAAGGCCTGCCATTACGGCTAAACTGTGGTCAGCCTCTTCTCGGATCACATCGACCACATCGTCGATGGTAATGCGACCGAGTAACTTGCCCTCAGCATCGATCACGGGCGCCGAGATCCAGTCATTTCTCTCAAAGCGTCGCGCGACCTCATCGTCTGGCGTCATTACATCAAGTGGCTCCCGCTCGGTGGCCATCATTTCTCTGACAGACACGTGCGGATCCGATACCAATAACGTTCTAATGGGTAACAGGCCGACGTAGTGGCCTTCGCGGTTTGTTACCATCAGGCTGTCGGTATTTTCCGGTAACTCAATGTGGCGCCGAAGGTAGCGGAGTACGACATCGAGAGTTAAGTCGGCACGGATGGTGAGCACATCCGTACTCATGAGACCACCTGCGACGTCGTCCGGAAAATCAAGGGTCGCTGTAAGCCGGGCTCTATCGCTGTCGGTCAGCGCTTGAAGTACATCGTCCGTGAGCGTGGCAGGTAATTCGTGAAGAATGTCAGCAACGTCGTCGTCGTCGAGTTGTCTTACAATCGATGCGACCGCCTCCGGTTGAAGGTCTGAGAGAAACTGGTTTCTCAGGTCGTCCGGGAGTTCATTGAGGACGTCTGCCTCTTGCTCGCTCTCGAGCAGTGGCCAGATAATATCTCGAGTTTCGGGGGGGGAAGCGTTAATAAGGTGGGCGACATCACCCGGCTCCATGTCAGCGAGAAGGCTCGCCACGTCTTGGTTAGTTCCGGAGCGGAGCGCCGCATCGACACGTGATAGAGACAGGCTTTCGAGTTTGTTTATGTCAACCATGTTTGCCCTCCCCAGACCGATTGTACCATCAGTCAGTACTGGCGTGATTGCTAACGCAGTGAGGCCTCTAGTAGATCACAAAGGCTTAGTCGATACTCAAGAGGTTGGCATGTCCCGGTGCTGTAGTGCGACTTGCGGGAACTGATGCCGCAAGTCGCTGGCGATGGCCTCTGCCATATAAACGGATCGATGCTTGCCACCGGTGCACCCGATAGCGACGGTAAGGTAGGCGCGCTGGCTCGCCTGATACTGAGGGATCCAACGAGTCAGCGAAGAGACGATATCGCTTCTGACATCCATAGTGATAGCGTGGCTTTCTAGGAAGGCCTTGACCGATTCATCCTGTCCAGTGCGAGGTCTCAACGAAGCCTCCCAGTGTGGATTTGGAAGCATTCGCATGTCGAACATAATATCGGCGTCGACGGGCGCTCCTTTCTTAAATCCAAAGGATTTGACAAGGATAGACATTCTAGATGCCTGACTCGCGGTGACACGCTCTTGGATAAACTGACGCTGCTCATAGGGAGTCATTTCGCTGGTATCGACAAACAAATCCGCTGCGGCTGCAAGTGGCTCCAAGAGGACTCGCTCGAGTTTGATCGCGTCCGACAGTGACCTCCCGCCTCGACTGAGAGGGTGACGACGACGGGTCTCATTGAACCGCTGATTTAAGCTCGGCTCGTTGGCATCAAAAAACATAACAGTGACATCGATGGTTTTTGCTAGCTCGTTTAAGTGGTCGCGAAAATCTTCAATACCCTCGTCTTCCGTTCGGATATCGATACAGATGGCAATACCTTGATGGGACAGGCGGATTGAATCAGAGAGTCGGTCAACCAGGGTGTTAACCAAAGCGATGGGTAGATTATCGACGCAATAAAACCCTAGGTCTTCGAGTGTGTTGAGCGCTGAACTCTTACCGGAGCCCGATGTGCCTGTCACAATCAGAAGTCGCATCAGTGATTTCCTTTTACCGAACCCGCGGTAGTGCTAGTGCTGTCCACAGCTCGCAGACATTCAGCCATCAGTGTCCCCGGGCTTTTTGTTTGTGCTTGATCAGCTGTCGGTCAATCTTATCGATAACAGAGTCAATCGCTGCATACATGTCACTACCCGTTTCCGAGGCAAAAAGATCAGCGCCGGCGACGTGGACATTAGCTTCGGCTTTGTGGCTGTTGCGCTCTACGATTAAGGTCATATCAACATGATCAATAGCGTCGTAATGCCTCTCGGGTCGCTGCAACTTACTGGAGATGTGGTCTCTTAAACCGTCTGTGATGTCTACATGATGTCCGCTAACTGTTAGGCGCATACTGCATCTCCTCTTTTTGTGAATACTTTATATCAGCCTCTTTCGTTCATTGGAGGGACCGATGTTCATCTGTTCTCGATATTTGGCGATTGTTCTTCTCGCAACCACGATGCCCTGATCGGCTATCAGATCGCACAATTTCGCATCGCTCAGCGGTTTTTTTGGATTTTCGGCAGTGACAAGCTTTTTGATCATGGCCTTGATCGCCACCGACGAACACTCGCCACCCTCGGCGGTAGCGACATGACTGGAAAAAAAGTATTTCAGCTCAAAAATACCTCGCGGTGTGTGCATATATTTCCGTGTCGTAGCCCGCGAAACCGTCGATTCATGCAGATCCACTTGGCCCGCAATATCGGCCAAAATCAGCGGCCGCATGGCCTCCTCGCCATGCTGAAAGAAAGCTCTTTGGTGTTCCACGATCTGTCGTGACACTTTCAGCAGTGTTTCATTTCGACTCAGTAGGCTTTTTATGAACCATTTGGCTTCCTGGACATTGTTGCGAGCGTAGTCACGATCGGCGGAACTTCCAGCGCCTAGTAACGATGCGTAGTGATCGTTCACTCTGAGCTTGGGGGCGATATCTGGGTTCAATTCGACTCGCCAACGATCATTAATGCGCTTCACGAAGACATCAGGCACCACATATTCGGTGTCGTTTACTTGATGGTCTGATCCTGGTGTTGGATTTAGGGATTTGATCAGATTAAGCGCATCTACGATTGCCTCAGGGCTGGTTCGCAGCCGACGCGCCATTTGCTTGGGATCCGCGGTTGGTATTTGCTCCAGATGGCGGCTGACCAAAATGCCGGCAGTTTCGCGAAATGGTGTGTCGACGGGCATTTGTCGCAGTTGCAATAAAAGGCATTCTCGTAGGTCTGCGGCGAATACTCCGGTCGGCTCGAAGTGTTGTATGCGGTGCAGTACAGCAATGACTTCGTCCATTTCGACATCATCCAGACCTAGCCCTTCGTAGATTTGCTCAGGGGTCTGGGTCAGCCGACCTTCGTTATCGACGGCATCGATGAAAGCCAGCGCAATCGCACGATCGGTGTCTGAGAATCGAGTCAGATTGAGTTGCCAGAGCAAGTGCGAGTGCAATGTTTCCGGGGGCGAATCATTGTCCAGTAATTGGAAGTCCTCCCCGCTCGCTGAGCTTGTAGTCGATGGCGCCGCGCTTGGCATCACATCTTCCCAGGCGGCATCGACGGATAATTCCTCACTCGGATCAGCCTGGCTTTCTGGAGAGCTGAAATCAACCGTTTCACCATCTCGTAAGGTCGATGTCTCCTCAATGGAAGACTCGTCCTCTTCGAGTAGGGGGTTGGAGGCTAGTGTTTCTGTAATGGTTTGTTGAAGATCGAGTGTGCTGAGCTGAAGCAACTTAATGGCTTGCTGAAGCTGAGGGGTTAAGGTCAGCTGTTGGCCAATTTTAAGTTGCAGTGATTGCTTCATACACGCCGGCATTCCACGAGGTCGAAATCAGTGTAGCTCGATAAATTTCTGGTTGGCAATGAGTTGGCAAGTTTTTTGCGTGATCATCCAACTCAAAGACGGAAGTTTTCACCTAAGTAGACTTTTCGGACCTCTGCATTCTCCATGACGGCTTTAGCGTCCCCCTCCGCAATTACTTTGCCCGCGTTGACGATGTAAGCGCGCTCGCAGATATCCAAGGTTTCTCTCACATTGTGATCGGTAATCAATACACCGATGCCGCGGTCTTTGAGGTGAGAAATAATGCCCTTTATGTCGGCGATAGAGATGGGGTCAACGCCCGCAAAAGGCTCATCGAGCAATATGAAGTCGGGTTCTGTAGCGAGCGCTCGCGCAATCTCGACGCGCCTGCGCTCGCCGCCCGACAGCGCCTGACCCAGAGCATCGGCTAGGTGGGTGATGTGGAACTCTCGCAGGAGAGTATCGCAGCGCTCCATTTGCTCTGGTGCAGAGAGGTCTTTTTGAGTTTCCAATATGGCCATCAAATTATCTTTAACGGATAACTGTCGAAATACGGAGGCTTCCTGTGGCAGGTAGCCCAGCCCTTGTTGCGCTCTTTGGTGGATCGGCAGTGACGTGATGTTTTGGCTGTCGATGCTAATCGAGCCAGAATCTGCGCTGACCAATCCTACGATGAGATAAAATGAAGTTGTTTTTCCTGCGCCATTAGGCCCGAGCAGTCCAACGATCTCTCCCTGCTCCACTGCCAGCGATATTCCATCGACGACTCTACGGCCACGGTAGCTTTTGGTCAGGTCATTGGCTTCCAACCGGCGGCTCACCCTATCGGTTCTCCCTCAGAGACGTGGGCGGGATGGTGACCTTCACGCGTTCCCTCGTATCGCCCGACGCCGAGCCGGCCGCGATGACCCGTTGCGTTGGGATCAAATAATCGATTGTCGACCCTGTAATCACCGCACCATCTTGAGTGATCTTGGCATTGCCAATTAGCCGAACCCGTTCATCGGTCTCGTGGTACTCGATTAAATCGGCTGAGGCGCTAACCTCTGGCGCATCAGCCGATGGTTTTTGGCGAAGTGATGCTGGTGACCCCGTTGCCGCTATTACCGTCACCCCGGCATCAGCTTCAGTAAATGAAAGTTCAGCAGATTCGATTCGCAGGCTACCCCGGGTGAGCACCACATCGCCTCGGTACAACGTCTTCCCTGATGGCTCCTCCCTCACAGCACTATCAGCGGCGATTTCTATGGGGTATTGCGCGTCATCAGCGTGGACGGATATCGGGCCCAGCAGGAGACTGAGCAAACCAAAAAAACCGGCTCTGGCTAAGTATGCTGAGCGCCTACGAGTCGTCATGGAGCGCGGTCCGATCGATATTCGGTGTTGACATTGCCCGTCAGTATCGCGGTGTTCATACCCAGATCGATAGTCAGTCCGTCGGCCTTTGTTTCACTATTTTGAGTTGTCAAAACGACCTCACCCTTACTTTTGGCAATGCGGTCATCGCTAGTGATTAGCATTGTATCGGTGGCAATGGCGACCGACTTCCCGTTGACGATATTAACCCCTCCTGACAATTCGAGGGAGCCGTCGGTCTCGCTGCCGATTCCGTCAGGTGCGGTCAGCGTCCAAGTATCATCATCGACACTTGACTGGGTAACGTTGACGCCAGTCAGAAACGTTTTCTTGTCGCGGTCGTATTGAATGAGATGGTCAGTCTGGCTTTCTTCCAGTAGTGCGCCGATTTCATTGTACCGCCGTATTTTTAAGGCTGTAATTTCGGTGGTCACGAGCTGCACATCGCCGGCATCGGACGGTTTTTCGGTGTCCACCCGCAAGATCAAGATCAAGACAAATGCAACCGAGGCGAGGCCAGCTAAAGCACTCAATTTCACAGTGACTGAGCCTCCAGCAGGAAGTCACAAAATTCTCTGACACAACCACGACCACCCGCCGCCTCCATCACGACCGTACTTGCGGCCTTTACTTCGGAAACCGCATCTGCCGGACAGGCGCTGATGCTCGCAATCGCCATCGCAGATAGGTCTGGTAGATCATCCCCCATATAGGCGCACTCATCGGGACTCAAGCTAAGCGACGCCGATAATTCTCTCAGCGCAACCCCTTTGTCCTCGCGTCCCTGGACAATTAGCGAGATGCCGAGCTCGACGGCTCTACGACTGACCATTGGAGATTCTCTACCGGTAATAATGGCAACTTGAATTCCTGCTGCTTGGACGCGCTTGATCCCGACGCCGTCCTTGATGTTAAAGGTTTTTTGCTCGGAGCCATCACTGTTATACGTCACCGAGCCATCTGTCATGACCCCATCGACGTCCAGTGCCAGTAGTTTAATCTCTCCGGGGTCCATTCTTAGGCAACTCCTGCACGCAGCAGCGCCAATAGTTGAATGACACCATTGACCTCATTGCTGTCGCCGGCTATGACCAGGGCGCTGATGCCCTCACGCTCCATAGTGGTTACTGCTTCTACAGCTAACGCGTTAGCGTCGATTGTCTTTGCACCCTGAGACATTACGTCCTTAACTTGCACAGCGCTGATATCGCCATGCTCCTCCAGCGCTCTTCGTAAGTCACCGTCTGTGAAGATGCCGAGGAGTCGTCCTTCGTTGTCGATTACAGTGGTCATACCCAAGCCTTTAGCTGAAATCTCCATCAGAGCGTCAGGTAGGGTCGTTTCGGGCACGACGCTTGGAATGTCCGCCCCCGAAACCATTAGGTCCGATACTCGTGTTAGGAGCTTGCGCCCCAAAGCGCCCCCTGGGTGACTGAGCGCAAAATCTTCGGCGGTGAAACCACGTCGCTCCAGGAGTGCGATCGCGATAGCGTCTCCCATGACTAAGGCGGCGGTCGTGCTAGCGGTTGGTGCAAGGTCCAGTGGGCAGGCCTCTATCTCGACGCCAACATCCAAGTGCACATCGGCCGCTTTCGATAACACAGAGTCGGGATTTCCCGTCATCGCAATCAGAGGTACCCCCAGGCGCTTCAGCAGAGGCAGCAGGGCAGTGATCTCGTTTGTAGCGCCGCTATTCGATAGCAAAATGACAGCATCGGCTTTGGTGATCATACCCATATCGCCGTGGCAAGCCTCTCCTGGGTGGACAAACAAAGCAGGTGTTCCTGTGCTCGCTAAGGTCGCCGCGATCTTATTGCCAATGTGTCCGCTCTTACCCATACCGGTCACAACGACTCTACCTTTGATGCTCAACAAGAGGTCGATCGCGCCGGCGAATTGATCATCAATGCGGTGACGTAATGTCACTAGCCCTTTGATCTCGGTATCAAAGGTTCGCCGGGCAGAGTCGATCATCGAGTCGTTTTCGTCCATTTCGGTCACGATAAGGTATCCGGATTAACAATGAGCCACGCGACGTAGCCTACGTAGATTGCTAGCAGTAGGACACCGCTGGCTCTCCCGAGTTCACCATGACTGCTGCCATGTCTTGTCGCGCGCAACGCACGCCAGCTCAGGCCGGCTATGGCCAGTGCCAACAGCAGCGCTATCGGCCAATCTCGTAGCATGACTGACGGGCCCAGAGTCAGCGGGCCGAGCACGCCAGGGACGGCAAGGACAACTAGGAAGTTAAAAATATTTGATCCAATGATGGCCCCAATAGCGATGTCGCTTTGTCCACGCAGAGCGCTTACCACTGTTGCGGCGAGTTCCGGCAGGCTAGTACCAATCGCCACGATAGTCAGACCGATGATTAATTCCGAGACGCCCAGGCTGGTGGCAACGTTGACTGCTCCGACGACAAGCATCCGACTGGATACAATGAGTACTATAAGCCCGATCGAAAATGACCACCAAGCCCTACCAATAGGAAGGTCGGGTGTTGCAGCATCTTCAGGGGCGGAAGTTTCGTTGGCTGATTTGGCTAGGAATAACAGGAAAACGATAAGACCCGCTAGTAACACTAGGCCATCCAATTGGCTCAAAACGTTATCCAACATCAGCGCGCCTACGAGTAGGGTGATGCACACCACTTGTAGAAGCTCACGACTTACTGTTTGTCGATCGATGACAATGCTTGTGATGCAAAGCGTTACGCCGAGCACTAGGCCTATATTGGTGATATTCGAACCTATGGCGTTACCAACTGCGAGTGAACCAGCCTCGGATAGCGATGCAATAATCGATACCACAATTTCGGGGGCTGAAGTGCCCAACGAAACGATGGTCATTCCAATCAATAAAGGCGATAGACCACCGTGGCGCGCGATGGCGGCAGCACCGTCTATAAAACGGTCTGAACTCCACACTAGGCATAGTAGCCCCGCTGCGATGAGAACTAAGTCGATCATTTAATGGTCTAAAGGTGTCCGGAGGTTGTTTTCGGTGCTTACCTGGTTGCGCCGTTCGGTTATCATACGCCATTCACTGCGCGCAGTGCTTATATTTTGTGCATTCGGATCGGATGCCCTCGCTCCCAAAGAGGTGGGAATAGTTGATGAATTTAAAATTTTTGAATGTTTTGTTGGCGGCGTCCTTATGGATAATGCCGGCGTCTACGCTTCATGCCGCCGATGAATCACCTAAACCCATTATCGAATGGACCACCGAAAACATTATGTCGATTGTCGAAGAGGCCCCCGAGTATTTTGATAATGATCCCGAGCGATTTTACGGTGAGATCGGCGCAGTTCTGGATAAAACAATCGACTGGCGAGGATTCGCGAGAGGTGTGATGGGCGACTATGCTTCCTCGGCACGCATACGAGGCCTCGATGACGCCGCCAAAGCCGAGTTGCGATCGCAGCTTGAGGCATTTACAGCTGTTATTAAGACTGGATTAATTCGCACCTACGCGAAAGGTTTGCTCGCTTTTAGTGGGTCCAAATTCGAAGTCAAGGATCCCGAGTTGCCGTCGCCTGACGCTCGTACCGCATCGGTGACTCAGCTTGTTTACGGCAACGGCGGCAGCACCTACACAGTGCGCTATCAGATGGGTAAATATCGGGATGGCAAATGGCGACTGCGAAACCTGATTGTTGAAAACATCAATCTGGGACAGATCTATCAAAACCAGTTCGCCGCGGCGGCAGACGCGGCGTCTGGGGATGTTGCGGCGGTGATCGCAGAGTGGGATATAGCGTCAAATCTACCCGAGGCCTTAGATGATGATTGAGGATGTTGTCGCGTCTGCGCTGCGTACGGCGTTGCCGGACGCGGAAATTACAGTAAGTCTAGAGGGGTCTCACTGCTCGGTCACCGTGGTCTGCGATTCGTTTTCGGGTATGCGTCCTGTCGCCCGGCAGCAGAAGGTCTATGCGCCGCTGATGGAGTTGATCAGTTCCGGTCAGCTGCATGCGGTCAATATTGACGCACGTACTCCCTAAGCACTGACGCAGACAGTCACTTATGGATTATTTCCTCATTGAGGGTGGGACACCACTCGCGGGTGAAGTCGTTATTTCGGGCGCGAAAAATGCGGCGCTCCCGATCTTGGCGGCCAGCATATTGGTCGAAGGGCAAACCCGATTATCGAACGTGCCCTCGCTCAACGATGTGCGAACAATGCTGCGGTTGTTGCGAGCTTTAGGTATTCACTGCGCTGATGCCGAAAATGATCAGCTAGTGATTGACGCCGGTACACTCGATATCTGCCGCGCGCCCTACGAGCTCGTTAAAACAATGCGGGCCTCCATTCTGGTGATGGGGCCTTTGTTGGCGCGCTTTGGTCGGGCAGAAGTTTCCTTCCCTGGCGGTTGCTCGATAGGCAGTAGGCCAGTTGATCTTCATCTGAAGGGCTTTGAAGCCATGGGTGCTGAGATTCAGGTGGAGGACGGCTATATCTTGGCCCGCTGTGATGATGGTCTAAGAGGGTGCGACTATACCTTTGACACTGTAACGGTGGGTGGTACCGAGAATTTATTAATGGCGGCAACCCTGGCTCGGGGAACGACAGTGCTCCGCAATGCTGCTCGCGAACCTGAAATTACTGACCTTATTCAGTTTCTCAGGCAGGCGGGCGCTCAGATAACGGGCGACGATACCGATACATTGGAGGTCGAAGGCTTAAATAGTTTGAGTCCTAGTCAATACTCAGTTATGTCTGACCGCATTGAAGCGGGAACCTTTTTAATGGCCGCGGCAGCGACAAGAGGCAGTGTGACTGCCGTGGGCGCTGAGTCGGCGCACCTGACTGTCGTTTTAGACAAGCTCCGCGAAGCGGGCGCCAGTATTGACGATCATGGTCAGGGGATCTTCCTGGATATGAAGGGTGTAGCACCCCGAGCAGTCAGTGTAACCACCGCTCCTTATCCGGGTTTCCCTACGGATATGCAGGCGCAGCTCACCGCACTCAATATTGTCAGCGAGGGTGCGGGAACAATCACCGAAACCATTTTCGAGAATAGACTCATCCAGGCACACGAGATGGCGCGTATGGGGGCTGATATCGCCATAGGCAGTCATAGCGTTACCACGCTAGGCGGGGCGCGCATTACAGGCGCTCGAGTGATGGCTTCGGACTTGCGAGCATCAGCAAGTCTGGTAATCGCAGGCTTAGCGGCCGAGGGTGCGACCAGGGTCGACAGGATCTATCACATTGACCGTGGATATGAACGCATAGAACAAAAGTTGCAGGCGCTGGGTGGTGCTATTACCCGGCATGCAGAATAGGTTATGACAGTGATCAAAAACTCGACCTTAACGATCGCACTGACGAAAGGGCGCATTCTGGCTGAGACTATGCCACTACTGGCTAAGGCCGGTATTGAGCCGCTAGAGTCTATCGGTAGCAGCCGTAAATTGCTGTTCGAAACAAACTCGCCGGCAGTATCACTGGTACTGTTGCGCGGGTCTGATGTGCCCACTTACGTCCGCCATGGCGCGGCAGACGTTGGTATCGTGGGCAAGGATCTACTCATGGAATTTGGTGTCGAGGGTTTATACGAAGTCCTTGATTTAGAAATTGCTCGTTGCCGATTGATGACCGCAGGGCTTAGTGACCGTAAGCCATCCGAGGCTAAAGTGCGCGTGGCTACAAAGTTCATCAACGTCGCAAAACAACATTATGCCTCGAGAGGTATACAGGCTCAGCTCATTAAGCTCTACGGCGCGATGGAGCTGGCGCCCCTGATGGATTTGGCCGACGAGATCGTCGACATTGTTGATACCGGCAACACATTGCGCGCCAATGGCATGAGTCCAAGAGACCATATTGCCGACATTTCATCTCGATTGGTGGTCAACAAGGCTTCAATGCGGACTCGGCACACTCAAATATCGGAGCTGATCGATCGCCTATCAAAGGCTGTTGACGAGCAAGGCGGTCGCGCATGACGTTTTCAATCCGTCGTCTTGACGCTAACGATGCTTCTTTTGAAGATCAACTGACCTCGCTGCAGGCGCCCATGGCCGAGCTTGACCCTGACCTCACGCAGACGGTGTCTTTGATCCTGCAGCGCATCATGGCAGAGGGCGATAAAGCCCTGTTGCAGCTAACCCGAGACTTTGATCACTACCCGGTCAATACTGTCGCAGAGCTGACATTGTCCAGAGAGGATCTCAGTCAAGCATTGGATGCAATCGACGACAGTAGCAGGGCGGCGCTTGACGCGGCGGCTGAGCGCATTAAGCACTATCACAGCCAGCAGATGACAGCGGCTGACTGGTCTATCGTTGATTCACATGACAGCAGATTGGGGCAGCGAGTGTCAGCGTTATCGCGCGTTGGGCTTTATGTTCCTGGTGGCAAGGCGAGTTACCCATCATCGGTGTTGATGAATGCGATACCGGCGAAGGTCGCGGGAGTCGATGATCTAACCATGGTCGTACCCGCTCCGAACGGTGAGGTTAACCCTGTTGTGCTTGCCGCCGCCGGTTTGGCTGGTGTTGACAGGGTCTATCTTATCGGTGGCGCACAGGCAGTGGCTGCGCTGGCTTATGGCACAGAGAGTGTTCAAGCGGTTGATAAGATTGTGGGTCCTGGCAATCGGTATGTCGCTGAGGCTAAGCGTCAGGTTTTTGGCCGGGTTGGGATCGATATGATCGCCGGCCCGTCTGAAATTTTTATCATTGCCGATGGTTCCGTTGATCCGCAGTGGATAGCCCTCGATCTGATGTCTCAGGCTGAGCATGATGAAATGGCGCAAGCAGTCTTGATCAGCCCGGACGACGCCTACCTACGCTCGGTCGAAGTGGCATTGGAACAGCTGATGGGAACAATGCCGCGTCGCGCGATTATCGAGGCTTCACTGCAAAACAGGGGCGCATTCATCAAAGTACAGGACTTGGCGCAGGCAGCCCAGGTGTCCAACCGCTTTGGTCCGGAACACCTCGAATTAGCGGTGACAGAACCCCGAAGACTACTCGAGCAGATCGACAGTGCAGGTGCTGTCTTTTTGGGCGGTTATTCCTCTGAGGCTCTGGGGGACTATTGTGCAGGCACTAATCACGTACTTCCTACGTCGGGGGCTGCTAGATTTTCCTCTCCCCTTGGAGTCTACGATTTTCAAAAGCGCACTTCCGTGATCGAGATGTCACGAAAAGGTGCAGAGGCCCTAGCTGAGGTTGCCGGTGTATTGGCAGACAGTGAATCACTTTCCGCACACGCGGCAGCGGCTAGAATCCGCAAAGGCGCCAATTAACCGTCGGGGCGAGAAGCTACGATAGCATCAACCGACAGCTTTTCGTCGGCCCGTTGTAATCCCACTTGCACCCGCTCGCCCGGTCTCAGCCTCGCAATCGTTTGCATCGCTCTGCGCACGTCATCTACCGGTTGATCATCCAACGCGACAATAAGGTCACCTGCTTCGATTCCGGCTCGTTTTGCTGGACCGAATGGTGCGGTATCGGTTACCAGTAAGGATCGCGATGTCTGGCCTGAGTCATCAAGCCCGATGATCATTTCAACAGACACACCCAGCCAGCCTCGGATAACGCGGCCGTATTCAATGAGATCATTCATCACCAGATAAACAAGATTACTCGGCGTGGCGAGGTTGATGCCGACAACATTGCCGAACTCACTGTCCTCAGTGCCGCCTGAATAAATCAGTGTGTTAATGCCTACCAAGCGGCCTGTGTTGTCAATGAGCGCACCGCCAGAGTTGCCGAGATGGATGCTGGCGTCGGTTTGAATGTAGTTTTCAAAGGCTGACAGTTGTAAACCATACCGCTCGAGACCTGAAATGATACCCAGTGATACCGAGTGGCCAAAGCCGTAAGGGTTTCCAATCGCGAGAACAATGTCGCCAACGTCGATGGTATCGGAATCAGCGGGCTCGATAGGCATTAGAATAGGGAGATCAATTTTGAGGACCGCCAAGTCTGTTTCTGGATCACTGCCCAGCACAATCGCAGATGCTGTCCTACCGTCTGATAACAGGACTTGTATAGCATCAGCGCCAGAAATGACATGGTTGTTGGTGATTATGTGTCCCTGGGCGGACATGATGACGCCTGATCCAAGTGATCGCTCCACTCGCGGTCGACGCTCACCACTCAAAAATCGCCTAAGCAAAGGAGAATTTAACGCCGGTTGCTGGTTAGCCACTAGCTTTGCAGTGTATATGTTGACGACGGAGGGCGTCGCTTTGACTACGGCGTCATTGTAGCTCCTAGGCACGCGCTTGGCCTCCGCGTCAAGCAGTGTGTCGGCGTTCAATATGATGATCGCAGCGAGAACGCCGGTGAGTGCAGGCCATATCAGTTGTGCGAACCAGTCTTTCATCGATGCGTGGCTTGTTCTTCTTTTCAGGTAGTGTAAAGCAATCCTCGTCGTATAATGTGGGTTTCTCACCATATTTTAGGCAATGCTGATGGCAGTAACGCGAGAGACAGTGTTGGAGCTTCTTAATCAGGAGTTGCAGCCGGAGCTGATAAAAGACTATTGCCCCAACGGCTTGCAAGTCGAAGGTTCATCTACCGTCACGAAGTTAGTGTCTGGCGTCACCGCCTGTCAGGCGCTGATTGATCGCGCGGTCGAAGCACAAGCGGATGCAATTCTTGTCCATCATGGATTTTTCTGGCGTGGTGAAGACCCGCG
>MDTB01079729.1_pt1 | contig 30834 bp, 34 predicted proteins | sample 811161 | NCBI WGS metagenome assembly MDTB01 (sample SAMN05326650, study PRJNA326480) | marine metagenome | isolation source: seawater | place: Mediterranean Sea | collected 2009 | reverse complement strand
CAGAGCTTCACAGGTGGCTTACGGTCTATAAGTCTTGCAGTGATACTGTTGCCCAGCGTACTGCTAATGCTCTTGGTATTTCTATTCCTGTGGCTGTTCGGGCTATTGCTCCAACTGGGAGTATTGGTATCTTGGCTGGAACGTCCACAGGTGTCGAGCCAATCTTCGCAGTCGCCTACAAACGAAGATACTTGAAGAATGGTACTGAGTGGCACTACCAGTATGTCGTAGACAGCGCAGCTCAAGAGCTTATTGATTTGTATGGTACGTCGCCGGACAAGATTGAAAGCGCACTTGATTTAGCCAGCGACCCCGAGCGTCGTATTAAGTTTCAGGCTGACGTTCAGGATTATGTTGACCAGTCGATTAGTTCGACAATTAATTTACCTGAGTGGAATTCACAACTTAATAACCCGGACACGGTTGACGACTTCGCGCATCTTCTGGTTAAATATGCACACAGGTTGAGAGGCTTCACTTGTTATGCTGATGGTAGCAGGGGAGGTCAACCACTAACTCCGGTGGATTATAACTCAGCGCATAATCGTCAAGGTGAAGAATTTCTTGAGACCGCACACGACATTTGTGATGTGACAGGTAAAGGCGGTTCTTGCGGCGTATAAAAAAGGAAGGTGAGGGTGTGTCCCATCCAGTCTCCACTAAAGTAGAGTACTAGGACTATCGCAGGTCACGCCCTCACTTACTAAATATACACAAATGTGACACATTTTTAAAGTGAACAAATCAAGAACGCAGTCAAGTATTCACAGTTTATGCGTCAATAAAAATTGACGTTATTCGTCAATATGTATGAATATCGATGAAGGTACGTCTGAAGACATAACAACTGGTGTAGCCCAATCTAAAGGTACATCACGAACCTCAATATTCATGCCGGGGTTAAACAAGGTAAATAACCCGTTTGGTTGTTTAAAAGGTAAGGTTAAAACAATGCGGGTCTTCTCTCGATTACAACTCTTGGGGACGTAATCGTCAGAAATTTTACAGTAACTCCATGCTTGATGAGAGCGATTACTGACATAACCCTGATTAATTGGGCGCACATCAACTAATTCAACTTGGTTAACCCTATAACTCATTATTCCAGTATACTTCTCGTTACCCTCATAAAGAAAAACACCCCAATTCTTGGCATATTCAGATGTAACTGTGTAGGCAAATCGAGGTTTACCACTCCACAGCTCACGAACATAGGATGTTCTGAAGGCTTTCTCTTTAGGTTCGTCAATCATTTTAATAGTCCCAAGCACAGGCATTGGTTGTGGTGGGAAGAAGATGTCCTGAGGTGGACAATCAAGTATCTTTGCATAAGCGTACGCATCGTCAAAAGTCATACGAATTGCACCCGAGATATGACGAGACAATGTCTCAGGCTTCACGCCTTTTTGTCTAGCAATCTCCTTTTTAGACAGACCTGATTTTGTAATAACCCGTTCAAAGTTAATTGGTTTCATACCCATTAGTCTTCTCCTATAGCTTTAATTGCCGCATCTTCTGGCTTTAAATTGTTATCAATATATTCATTAAACAACCGCAGCTCATTAGACGTTACTATGTCTGCGCCATGAAAAGTTTTATTATCCTTCTCATAATGTTCTGTGCCACCTAAGATGTGTGGACACCACTCATAACCTTTAGCTTGTGCAATATGAGTAACAGCCAATGATTTTCGCGCTTGCTTTAAACCATACGGCACTCTTTTAACATTAACCATTAGTGTTCTCCCCTATCCCATGCCTCTGGGTCTATAGCCTTAACGTCATCAAGGATGCGTTGGTACATATGTTTCAGACACTTGTTATCATCGTCGTCAAAGTCTTCAGTAAACTCTGAAAACTGTGCAACATTTAACCCACCTAATATATATGGTTTTTTAAGATAGATAGTAATTTCACCATCATAGCTATCCCAATCAGCAATATACTTTCTAGCGTTAATATCTGTCATAGTTTCTCTCCTTCTCTCTAACTACACATATAAGTTACTACATTAGACGTATTACGTCAAGTACTATTACATAATAAATCACCAACACTAGTAATTATGTCCACCCTTAGGGGGAAGACACTAGCATCCACTATAGACCAATCAATAGGTTATGATGTGTCACATCCTTATGCGACCTAGTATACCGGGGACATCCATAGAAGCCTCCACAGCGTATCTGTCGTCAACTGGCTTGCATAGCCAAGGACAGCCGTGGATGAACTGTGGCGGGCTGTGGTGGGCTTTGGTGGTGCTTTGGTGGTATTTTTTATTTAAAATAGAAGCCCTTGAGCCAATAAAATTCAGAAAACACCAGCTGGTCGTTAAAATGTTCACGGATAATCTATCCGGTCACCTACGACCACAATAAATACAACACGTTAACATCCATAGGCCAGAAACAGACCCCGGGTGGGTCTAAATAACAGTCGATTTCAAAAACGAGGCTTTGTTGGCTTGTTGTTGTTGTTGTCCGACATCGTTAATGAGAGGTCTCATGTCTAAAAAAACACCCACCCCAGCGAACCCTAAGCTCTACTCGCGTGTCAAAAGTGAAGCCAAGAAGAAGTTTAAGGTATATCCATCAGCCTATGCCAATGCTTGGCTCGTGCGTACCTACAAGAAACGTGGTGGAACATACAGATGAGCCTAAAGCAGTGGTTTAAAGAGGACTGGGTAGACATTGGCGCACCCAAGAAGAAGGGTAAATACCAATCCTGTGGTCGTAAATCGGCATCTAAGGGCAAAACAGGTCGCGCCTACCCCAAATGTGTACCCAAAGCCAAAGCTAACCGTATGACAAAGGCTGAGAAGGCTTCGGCGGTACGCAGGAAACGCTCAAAACGACAGGGAGTAGGCGGTAAGCCGACCAATGTAGCGACATTTACATAATTAGGACTATTCAATATGGCATTAGAAACAGCATCGTTTATCGATGGGTTGAATTCAAGCAACCCGGCGGCGACAGATGCCTTAGCTCAAGCTGACGACCACCTTCGTCTAATCAAGGCGGCTATCAAGGCCACATTCCCGAACATCACAGGAGCTGTTACTCTTACCCAAGCTCAAATTAATGCACTAGCTAACACCGTTCCTGCGCCCCCGGGAACTAAAATGTTATTTAGGCAATCAACAGCTCCAAATTCGTGGGTTAAAGATACCACGGACGACAATGCGGCTATTCGGGTCGTGTCTGGGTCGGTCAGCAGCGGCGGCGTTAATGGTTTTAGTAACTCATTCAATACAGCCTTCACAATCTCGGGTACAACCACGGGGTCTGGAACACTCAGCACGGCGGCAAGCACCACAGGCTCGACAACACTGTCTGTTAGTCAAATACCATCACACAGCCACGACATCACTGAGTCGTTCACGAAGGAAGACAACAATTTCACTGCTGGTTCACAGCGACCACTTCGGGAGAATTCAGTCAACCTCGGTAACTACACTGTAACGACTACTTCCATTGGCGGTGGTGGTGGTCACACTCACTCAATACCATCCCTGAGCATTCCCTCGCACACTCACTCATTCTCGGATACCCACAATTTTAATGTCAAGTACGTTGATGTTATTGTCTGTACCAAGAGCTAGACATGCAGATTGAAATAGAGAGCAACTGTCCACTGGATAAAAACGCAGATGGAGAATTCAATCCTTGTCGTCAAACAAAATGTGGCTGGTTCGTAAAGCTCCGAGGCACTCACAACGGCTCTGAAATAGATGAATATGGTTGTGCTATGGCGTGGCTACCAATCCTGCTTGTGGAGAATGCCCAACAGTCTCGTCAGACTGGGGCAGCTGTGGAGAGCTTTAGAAACCAAGTGGATGATGCAAGGAAAGCATTAATGTCAGAACAACCAGTCAAGATAGCTTTAGAGGATTAACATGGATTACTCATTAACCGTAATTCTCTTAGCTGTGGTGTTAACCATCATTCTTATACATCCACTTTATTGAGGTAACTAACCTATGGCTATCATACCAATCCGCAATCTTGGAGATGCCGGAGTGGTTACAGATGTTAGTCCTTACAACTTACCGTTAAGCGCATATTCAAAAGCAGTTAACGTCCGATTTGATGAAGGCAAGGTGCGTCGTACTCCAATCTTTAGAACGGTATTGTCGTCTCTCGGATACAACCCTCGTTTTGCTTTCGGCATCGTTCCATCAAACGGGTTCGATACTGCTCTGGTCATTAGTAATGACTACGTCATCAAAGAGTACAGCAATGGTATTTTAACAGACCGCTCGGGTTCTATATCAGCGTCGGATGACCCAAGACCATTCACCGGGACGACACTAGCTGATGTCACCTATATCAACAGACCGGACAGAGTGCCTGTGTTTCGTGCGCCATCTGGTACAAACTTCGCTGACCTGACTAACTGGACAAGTAATCATAGATGCGTGTCTTTACGAGCATTTGGTGACCAATTGATTGCGCTGAATATGACCGAGGGTAGTTCGACATTCCCGAACCGGGTGCGCTTTAGTAACGTCGTATTGGCTAACTCCATACCTGACAGTTGGGATGCCGCCGACACTACAAAACTGGCTGGCTTCGTTGACCTCGTTGAGCAGGACACGGCAATTGTCGATGGGATGACGCTGGGTAGTAACTTTATCATTTACACCAGTACTCAAGTCTGGCTCATGGATTTCGTAGGCGGCACGTTCCTATTCAATTTTAGAAAGCTGTTTACAGATGCCGGGGCTATCTCTCAGAATTGTATAGTCGAGGTTGAGGGCAAGCACTACGTCTTCGATAACTTCGATATCTATGCCCACGACGGCGTGTCCAAGCAGTCAATTTGTGACGAGCGTGTAAAGAATTTTATCTTCACCGGGATGAACCAAGCATCTAAGAATTTGTGCTTCGTCCAACACAACCCAACTCTCAACGAGATTATGTTCTCATACAAGTCCGGCGACGAGCTGGTAGCATTCCCGAACGCAGAAAGATGTAATCGGGCGGCAGTGTTCAACTACAGAAATAACACATGGTCGTTTATGGATTTACCTAATGTGTCCTCGGCTACCATAATCAACCTTGACACTGTTGCTACATATGCAACGGCTACAAACCTTACCTATGAGTTGGTGGGTGGTTCATACTATGACCAAGAAGACAGCTTTAACCGTCACGTTGTAATGGTCGGTCAGGATAATACCTCTGACGGATTGACCAGCGATAAAATTTACGGTCTTGACCTCAGTGACGACGGCTCTATTGGTTTCCAGTTGGATACCGAGGCGACGAAACGTGCAATTGTTGAGCGAGTTGGTATTGACCTTGATGAGACCCAAAGGGGCATTCGTGGTTACAAAGTAATTAACCGACTGTACCCACAAGCTGACACCAAGAATTCAAACAACACCACACTGACATTTGAGTTTGGTGCTTCTGACATACCAAGTGACAGCCCAACTTATTCAACGTCCACAAGTTTTGATATGTCGTCTGACTACAAGATTGATAGCCGTGCGGCAGGTCGTTATCTATCTTATAAAGTTACAATCAGCGACCAAAAAGACTTCGAGCTTTCAGGGTTTGACTTAGAAGTCACTGCAACAGGAAAACGCTGATGGCTATTAATAATAAAACGGATACGACAGCCACACCATATGTCAGGGCGCAGTTCCCAATATATGAAGAGGGTGTACGTCGTTACATCCAAGATGAACTACAGCGCATTGAGAATTCTCTTCGGTCTGCTAACGAGGCGACAATTCAGGTTGCCGACAAGCCGCCGGACAACCCACTCAGGGGCATGGTGCGCTATGCCATAAGTCCTTGGGATGCACTTGGTAATGGCTACACTGGTCTAGTCGTTTACACAGGTAACACATGGGCGCAGGTCTAGCCATGCAGTTCGATAGAATTCCTGTCGTCGATACTGACGACTACAATATAGAATTACAGCCACACATTAATGAAGACGGTTTTCACATGGTGTTTATTCACTGTGATGTCACTTCGACGTGGACTAAATCACTCAAAAGAGAGCTTAAGCAGACGTTCAAAGAGCTATCCAGTCAGATGGATACGCCGATGTACGCTAACTGTGAAGTAAACGACGAAAAGCATAAAAAGTTTCTGAAGATGTTTGATTTCAAACCTCAGTTTTTGGTTCAAGAGCCTGACAGCTCTGACGTTTACATTCTCTACAAACACAACTCAATCGGAGTACACTAATATGGGAATTGACCCGGTAACAGCCACCATTGGTTCGACAATCATCGGCGGTGCTTTGGGCAGGAAAGGCGCAAAAGACGCTCGACGAGCGCAGAGGGCGCAACTTGAAGCTCAGATGGCTGGCTTTGAACTTGCCAAGCCTTACCTCGAGGCAACTTACGGAGGCGGTCAGGACGCACTTAATACTGCCCTCGAGACAGGTACTTACCAAGGTCAACGCTATGCAGGTTTAGACCCGTACAGCATGGATGCACTCAACTATATCTATGGCTTTGGTTCAGACTTCAGGGGTTTGCCGGGACAGATGATGGGCGACACGTCCGGCTTCACACAAAACTATAATGACCTCTACAATCAAGCGGTTTCCGGTCAAACTTTTGATGACGCTATGGCGTATGCTACCAACCCGGACATCTACCAGCCCCTCGTTGATAGCGCGACACGCGATAGCCGACGGACTTTGACTGAAAGCACTCTGCCGGGCATCAACACTGCTGCCACCCAAACTGGCAACGTAAACTCAAGTCGCGCAGGTGTCGCTGAGGCTCTAGCCCAACGTGCCTTTGATGACCGTACTGCTGACACCACAGCTCGAATTCAAGACAACCTGTTGACGCGAAGTCTTAACCAATCAAATACCGACTTAAGAAATGCTTATAACATTGCGAATTCACAAAGTACTGCCTTCCAGAATGCTCTGAAGAACTCAGGCATACTTGCAGAGTATATGAACAAAGCAGGTTTAGGTTATCAGCAAGATGCCCAAGGGTTCATCAACGCTGATATGGCAGGTTTTAATGAAGCTCGTGACTTCCCTCTTGACCAATATATCAGATACAACCAAGGCATTCTCAACCGCGCTCAAACACAATCACCACAAAACCCTATGGGCGTTACAGCTTCGCCATTAGGTGGAACTATAGGCGGCGCACAAATGGGCTACGGTTTTGGTCAGCAGTTACCCGATATGTTCCCCGGTATGTTCCCCGGAATATTCGGCGGCGGTGGCGGCGGTACAACTTTTAGCCCAGCCTCTTATGGTGGGAGTTTCACATAATGGTAAATAATCCAATATTACAAGCTATGATGCTTGAACAGCTAGGCATCGACCCAAGACAACAAACTAATAACACAGGTGCGCTCAGTAACCCCGGAATGGGCTTAGGTGCTTTATCAATGACTGGTAACCGCCGTGGTTCACCAGCTTTTAGTCGCACCCCAACACGCAATGAAATGCTCATTCGAGCTGGCGGCGCAATGGTTGGAGCTTCACCACAAGGCCTGTCGTCAGCTTTATCCGCAGGTGCTAAGACTTATGGCGATATATTGGATGACACAAGAGACCGTCAAGCTACAGGAAATACTCTAGGCCTTCAAACTCTTAACCTACAGAAAAGGCAAAAGGGTGAAAACTACATTGATGGTACAGGTACTATGTACAGAGAAATCTTTGACCCTCTAGGTCAGAGTACATTCCAAAACATGGTGACAGGTGAGACTGTGGCACAACTACCGCCCGGCGCAACTCGTTTAGCGGATGCTGAGATTGATTTTGAGAATAGGGCAGACATTGAAGCTTATAATGAGTTTAGTGACAACATTGCCAAAGTTCCAGAAAAGTTAGCAATGCTCCAAAGATATCTCAAAGTTGGCTACGATGCGGCAGGTGTTGATGTCTTAAAACAATTAAGTAGACAACTTACAAGGACTTTCAATATTCCACTGGAAGACGTTGACGCATTAACAGAGGTTGACAACATACGAGGCAGAATGGTGCTTGAGCTGGCTAGAGAGTTGCTTGCAGGTCAGGGTCAGATTACCGAAGGTGAACGAGCAATCGCCGCAAGTGCATCACAAGACCCATACGCACAGACACCAGAAACATTTAAGAAGCTAATTAATATTGCTTACGCAAAAGAGCAAAGAAAACTCGACTTATACAATTACCACCGAGAGCAAAAAGCCAACAATCCAAACAAGAAGTTCCGTGAAAGTCGTACAGAGTTTAATTTAAACCTAGCTAACAAAATGGCTAAAACATTAGAAGAACCACTTACTATAGATTTAGATAATTAATAATGGTCGATGTTACTGTGACCTATGGTGGTCAAGAATATCTAGTTGACGTACCCGATACTTTTGGAACTCTACCACAAGAACAACAAAGAACCGCTGCTCAAAGATTTTTAGGTGAACAGTATCCGGGCTTGGGTATTACTCCACCTCAGACACAACCAGTAGACACTAGTTTCGGCGGTGCGTTTCGATATAGCTTTGATATGCCTCTTGAAAACATAGCTGGTACTATGGAAGACTTTCTTGGTGTTGATGGTACTGCTTTACGCAACGCTATAGAAACTAACCCTAACTATAGACCAGCGTCGGCTGATTTTATTAACCCACCAGAAGATGCATTTACTGTTGGTGGTTTTGCGCCCGGGTATCTACCCAGAGCCACTGCCGAACAGGTTGGTCAATTGGGTGCGGCTATTGGATTACGAGCGGTAGGTGCTTTTGGCGGAGGTGCAGTTGGTTCAGCTGTCCCCGGTGTTGGTACAACTGCTGGCGCATTGATAGGTGGTTTTAGCTTACCAACTATTTTTGAGGCAATGCAGATTGCCAGTCCTGTCCTCAGAGAACGTCTAAAAAATCAAGGCAAGACTATTGAAGAGGCTACCACTGACGATTATGTAATCGCTCTTTCTACAGCTGGCTTCACTGGTATAGCTAACACTTTTGGTGTGCTTGGTGTCGGCAGAATTAAAGGTATTCTTACGGAAGCTCTCACTGAGGGTGTGCAGAGTGTTATTCAGCAGACTGGTGAAACTGTCGCCACTGATAAAGGTCTGACGATTAACCCTAAACAGGCCGTAGGTGAAGGTATAATTGGCGGCGCAACTCGAGGTGCTTTAGATACAGGAGTTAGCGGAGTTAAAACAGGAGCTGGTTTAACAGCCGACGCAGTAAAGGCTGGGGCAAATGTTATCACAGACCCTAAAGGGGCGTATCAAGATTTAAAAACAACAGTTAAAAGTATACCCAACTACAGGTCAGTGAATGAGCTTAAAAATAATTCACGTCTAGCCGAAAGCGATGCTCGTGTCGCCGACATGTTCGATGCAGAAAAGGCAAACATAAATGAGACCAGACAGGGTACAGATGTTGCTGAAGATGTCGTCTTTAAAAACATACAAGACAGACTAAAGAATACATTTAAAGATGTAGCTGATGCTTTATTTAAAGCTAACAAAATCACAGGCGGCGAAAAGAAAGTCTTTAACCAGATTGTTTCTCGTGCCGCAAAACATAACCGTGCGTTAACTGCGCCGATTGATGAGACAACCGAGACTGATATTAATGAGGACATCTCAGGTGATTTTCAGACTGATGCAGAATTCATCAACAATTTAGACCTCGACCAATCTGATAAAGATACACTATTAGATGCTTTGTTAGACCTTGAAACTGTAACCGAAGCCGGAATGAAGAACCGCTCAGTCGGCGCATTAACACTTCTCATAAGACGGTTTGGTTCTGGTGCAGGTGCATCAGCTGGGGCAATGTTAGGTGGAGGTGTTGGTGCTGCGGTTGGCGCAACAGCTGTACCAAAATCTTTTGAGGCTATTGCCCAGCGTATAGATAGCTTTTTAAAGCTTAACAGACCTAAAGTTCTCAAGAGAGTAGAGGCACGTCGTAAGGCAGCGGAACTAATGGGGCGTGATTATGGTAACACTCCAAAAGACCTAGCTGACCTTATACAGCGATTACTTGAACAGCAGGTAGCCGTTAACACAAAGCAAGACAAACAGACTGTAGACCCAGAAGTACAAAAGCTTACTGACTATTTAAATGAAATAGGTGCGCCACGAGCTGGTGGATGGCTCGAGACTGTTAGGCAATATGTTCAAAAGGCTGTAGAAGGATTAGGGGTTGCGGTAACACAAGAAGATGTTCTTGCCACAATTGCACAACTTCAAGAAAAAGGAGTGCTAACTCAGGAAACAGCTGACGACCTCGCTCTTAATCGTGGTGGTCAAATTACCATTCAGAAATTGATGCACTTGTTAACTGACGCAACACTTGCTTCTGTTGTAGAACGTGCAGGTATAACGCCCGACCCTCAATCTCAGGCAGATGCTGATGCGGCAGCGCAAAATGCTCAGTCCCGACGAGACGCTAGAATACAACAAGGTATAGAAGACAATCGCCGGGTTCTTGATGCATCCAAAACAGCCCTAGAAGCCAACACCAAAATACCAAAGGCAGATAAGGCTAAACTGAATGTTGCCTTAACAAACATGAGGCTTGACCTTGGGCGTAACCCAGTTGAAGCTTTAAAGACTATAATTAACGACTTACGCAAAAGTGGTGTCGATGAAGCTTCTATTCAGGCTTACATTCTTCCTTATGCAAATCGGGTCGCACAGCAACAAGGACAAGATGCTGTTTCTGCTCGGGTAGTTCCAGTTCCAGAAGCTAATGTGGAAATGCAAGAGACGTTTGGTGTCGATACAGTTTTACCGGGTGGTAATTTTATAGACTTAGACAACACTGAAGGTAATCGTCCTTTAGATATTACTGGTAACACCTATGATAAAGGCACTCTTGAAATTACGCCTGATGGTAAACCTAATTTTGTAACGTCGGATAATCAAACCGATCCAGCTGATAAATCAAGCGGTAAAGTTGTAAGGGTAAACTTAGCTAAGTCTAAAACTGGCTGGAAGTGGGTTGAAGAACCTGAAACTGGTTCGCCGGATACAATCGTATCTATTGAAACAGGTGGTAAGCATATTTACACTTTGGGTACAAAATTTAATAACCCGGTAACTCTTGAGACGTACCCAGATAAACCAAGTGAACCACGTCTACGCCCGACAACACGAGGCGAGGTTCGTGTAGGCAAGCAGGTTGGTACTATAAACATGCGTGGTAAAACGCATCCGGTTTATGATGTCGTAAGTGTAAACGATAAACGTAGTAATCCCATGCGTGTATCAACTAGTCGCACACAGGCGGCTAAAGATGAAATCGATAGTGTTAACGAAGAACGACAAATCAGCACCTCATTGTTTGAAGATGACCCAACAGTATTTAACAAAATCTACAACAAGGTTCGTTCTACTGTTATCGGTATGGGTAAGCTGGCTAAAGATAACAAACAATTTGCAGTTGATTACAAAAACCACATTAAAGACAACCTTAGGTTTTTATATGAGCAGACTTTGCCGGAGTATCGTGAACGTGCAAAGCAGTGGTATGTAGGCGCAAACAAATTAGCTCAAGGTTTGGCAGACCAGTATAATTTAAAGTTAGAACAATCTGCGGCGGTTCTTGCCGCACTGTCACCTCAGCTTGATTGGTTCTTAAATTATGAGCTTGGTCGTCGAGTTATAGACATTCACGAAAATCAACAAGACACAGTTTTTGAGGGTGCTGTTTGGGATGCCGCCCAAGACTTTGTCAACAGCATGAGCAACGAAACAAAAAGAAACAAAGAAGATAAAGCCCTAGCTCAAGAAACTATTAATGCTGGTAAAGGTAAAGCACTAAAAGATTTAAAACCTCTTGAAGCCGCATACTTCATACGTTTTTATAATGAAGTTAATCAAGACCAAGTCATAAGCATCATCACACCTGAAGGTGATATCGGCGACTTAAAAATGAACAAGGATGGAGTTACACCAACTAAAGGTGGTTGGAATAGTGGTTTCGCAATGATAGCCAAAGGCGTAACAGTTTTAAGAGACCCATCACGTCTTACAATTCATGCGAACCTCGGTGAGAAACACAAGGTCAGAAGTTTCTATAATAACATCTTAGACCCTAACTCCCTCGACGGTGATGTCACCATTGATACTCACGCAGTTGCGGCGGCATTATTAAGACCCCTATCTGGTAATTCAGACCCGGTGAAACATAACTTTAAAGACGCAGGGACGAGTAAAGTACTTGGCGTTTTCGGTTCTTATGCAGTTTATGCTGATGCCTACAGAGAGTTAGCTGATGAGCTTGGTATACTACCAAGAGAATTACAAAGCATAACATGGGAGGCGGCTCGTGGTTTGTTTCCTGACGACAAAAAACGAGTTAAGACTTACCGTGACAGCCTAGAGAAAATATGGCAAGATGTTGATAGCGGTAAAATTACAGCAGATGAAGCACGGAGTATAATTTATGACACAGCCGGGGGCATTGACAGAGCAGACTGGGAAGACACCAAAACTCAGCCGAGAAATGCAGAGCGACCCAGTAATATCGTATCTAGTAGAGTTGGACAAACCACTGACCCAACAGAATTACCTCTCACTAGGGTATCCGGGGATGGAGATGTCAGCAGAGTTGATGTCGAGCCTTCCGGCGTTCTTCGACGACCTACCGAAGAAGTAAACCAACAGCTTGAGTTAGACTTTGACTACAATAGTATTCCCACCCCAACCACCACAGATGGTCAAGCGGCAAGAGCAATCAAAGAAACCCTGCCGGAAGCTGAAGCCCTCATCGAATTCGGTAAACCCGGAAGCCTCTACGAAAACGGCATCAAAACCTACGACCAATTAAACGCGCTGCTTACAGCATTAGACCTAGCTGAAATCGTATACATTGCAGACACTCGTGAAGAGTTTAGAGAGCTTGTTGAGTTCTACGGCACAACGATTGACCCAGAGACCGAAGACGGAACTATGGGTATGGCTGTACAAAACCCAAAAGATGGTACATTAGGTATTATTATAATGAGACAAGGTGGGGGCGATAACGCCATTCAAGAAAGAGAGTTTTTGGCAATTCTTCATGAAGTAGCTCACGCCCTAGAGTTTATGAATAGAAACTCAAAAGATATGCAAATGGATGAGTTCGGTTTGCGCCCAGTCGCCCGACCTTACAATACGGATGATTTAGCTTATTACTCAATGTTTGATGTAAGCCTTAGAGGTATACTTAACCAATATCTAAATAACTTAATACCTACTGATGCAATTTTAGGTGATGCCAAACCCTCCGATTTCGATGCATTTAATAATGACCCGATAGTTAAAGAAATTAGACAAATACAAGCTGATGAAAACATAACTGTACCTGAGGGACAAAGCGGTAAAGTTCGTCCGTATCTTTCTGAAAAAGAGTATGGTGAAGTTTATGACAAAGCTGAACTACTAGCCGAACTTCGTGGCGAAAAGCCTATATTAACAAGAGATGAGTTTTTAAGTGAAAAACGTCCCAAGATTGTAGAACAAAAAGAAGGTTATACTGAGACCGCACCTGAATTTACTGTAGACCCTGTTATGTTCATGTTGGCAGAACCAAAGATTGCCAAAGAAAAATACCCAAATGTCTATAAGTTTATTAAAGATGTGATGGATGGTAATAGCCCGGAGGGTCTTAAATCCACTAAATTCAAAAACATAAAAAAACAAAAAGGGATAAAATTCCACACCGCACCATTCTCAGTAATTCTAGCGGCGGTCTTATCTGCAATGGGTATGGCTGAGGACGAAGAAGAAGAGATGCCGCCAGTAAGTCCTCCCAACAGAGGCGCACTCACGCCACAACCCGGCGCACTATCAATTTAGGAGAAGCACATGCTTACCAAAGCATCCGACTTGGTTGTCTCGTACAGCCATATATCGGCTATTATTAATGACCAACATTTAACACCTGACCAGAAGACACTAATCCTGAAAGAAACACTTATCGACCTGCCAGCTGAACGACTTTGTACAGCTAAGAATACCCTGTCGATTATCAAGCAACTTGTAGAGGATTATATTAATGAAAACTCAGCGAAAGAAGTCACCGCCGAAGAAGGCGAAGTTTCCACAAAAAGCTCCGAAGAACAATTACTTCAAAACGATGATGGAGACACCGGAGGGTCGGGAGCTGAGAAAACAGTGGGCGAAAAAACGCCGCAAAAACCCCGGGCGACCAAAAGGAACACCCGACGGATACAGAAAAGCTGAAATTGAACCAATCAGGAAACAGGCAAAAAAGGATGCCGAGAGGATAGTAGAGATTATGACTGACAAGATGGATTTACCCGAAGACGAATATAGTCAGGAAGCCATGAAGACAGCTGTTGAAATCATGCGTGTCCCCGGAAGTCCTAGAGAAAGACTTTCTGCTGCAAGACTTGTTCTCGATTTCACAAAAGCCAAGCCAGCGTCAAAAGCTGAACTGAGCATATCAAAAGCTGAAGACTTTTTAAGTAGTCTTCTAGAAGAGGATGAGCATGGACAAGAAGTTACGACAGGTCAGGAAGAAACTACTAACTGACTTTAGCTTCTACTCTAAAAGCGCACTTAAAATAAGAACAAAGTCTGGTGAGATAGCACCTCTTGCACTCAATGCCGCCCAGAAAATATTAGACGATGCGGTGCAGAAACAACTGCAAACCGAAAAGAAGGTTCGAGTAATAATTCTAAAAGCTCGACAGCAAGGTCTGTCTACATATGTAGGCGGCTACCTGTACTTTTCTGTGAGCCAACAACCTGCTCGTAAGGCTATGGTTATTACGCACCACGCTGATAGTACTCGTGCGTTATTTGATATGACCAAAAGGTTTCATGAGCATTGCCCTGAAATACTAAAACCACACACCAAGTATTCATCTCGTCGAGAAATTACTTTTGACGTTTTGGATAGTGCCTATGTGGTTAGTACAGCAGGTGGTGACAGTATTGGTCGAGGCGAGACGCTTACTCATGTTCACGCATCCGAGTTAGCGTTCTGGTCAAAAACTCAAGCCGAAGAAAACTGGAATGGTCTTATTCAGGCAGTACCTAATGAACCGGGTACAGCGGTGTTTGTCGAAAGCACGGCGAATGGTGTTAATGGTCAGTTTTATGATTTGTGGAAGGGAGCTGTTGAAGGCACTAACGGATATGTTCCGGTCTTCATTCCTTGGTTTACCGACCCTACATACATTGAAGATGTACCCGACAACTTTGAGAGGTCACCTGAAGAAGAAGAGATATCAGTAAAGTATAATCTGAGTGATGCACAGCTGATGTTTCGTCGTCGTAAGATTGCTCAAAACGGAGCTGACTTATTTAAACAGGAATACCCGGCAGAGCCTGAGGAAGCATTCTTAACAACTGGTCGCCCGGTGTTTAACCCGGAGCAACTCTCGGAGTGCCTTGGTGAAGCTCGTGACATGGATGAACGTCTAGCACTTGAAGCTGAGGACTGGGTTAACCATCCAAGAGGCGAGTTAACCACTTACATCGGTCACCGACCCGGCGAAGATTATGTAATCGGAGCTGACGTTGCTATGGGTGTTCGAGGTGGTGACTTTTCAGTTGCTCAGGTTCTCGACAGTAACAAGCGGCAGGTCGCAACTTGGCGAGGGCAGGTGCATCCTGACTACTTTGCTGAGATTTTATATGCACTTGGTGATTACTATAATGATGCTTTCATTTGCGTCGAGAATAATGGTCACGGCATCTTAACGTGTACCCGTCTCGGTAAAGATATGGCTTACCCAAACTTTTACACCGAAGTCCAACATGACAAACTTACAGACCGTGAGACTGTCAAGTTGGGCTTCTCAACAACAGCAAAAACCAAACCAATGATTATTGACCAGCTCCGCGCATCGATGCGTGAAGAAGAGCTGGAGTTAAATGACAAAGTCACCATCCGTGAAATGCTTACTTACATCGTCACTGAAAGCGGAGCGATGCAAGCTGACGGAGGGTGCTTTGACGACTGCGTCATGGCATTAGCCTTAGCCAATTACGTTCACGAAGGTGCTTGGACACCTATTGAAAGTGGAGACGAATTTTATGTGGAAGTATTATAAATGAGTGAATACGAACCTCTCACCGATATGGATATCGTAAACCTTATCGACCAGAACATTGGAGTGTCGGTTGGTTACTACGACAGCGAATTATCGAATGAGCGAAAAGACGTAATCGATTATTATAATGCACACCTTCCAAAACCAGCTCACGACGGCAATAGTAAATATTGCAGTATGGATGTTTACGATGCTGTCGAGGCGATGAAGGCGGCTTTGGTTGAGACGTTTAGTGGTGGGAACAAGATTGTTCGTTTTGCCGCAAGCTCTCCCGAAGATGTGCCTCTCGCCGAAATTGCCACAAGGTATACTGATTATGTTGCCTTCCAACAAAATGATTTATTCAGCGTTCTTAATCAAGTTGTCCACGACGGTCTGACGGCTCGTGTTGGCATATGTAAAGTCTTCTGGGAACAGAAGGAACGCAAGACGATGCAGTACTTCGAGGATTTATCTGAAGACGAAGTTAACGCATTGCTTGCAGAAGATGACGTTGAGCTAATCGAAGAAGAAACTGATAACCTTGGTTTACGTTCCGGCTCAATAGAGGTCACCACTGATGCAAGTCAGGTAACCATTAAACCTGTTGCCCCTGAAGAATTCCTCATAGAGCCGCAAGCTAAAAGCTTAGAGGATGTCAACTTCTGTGCATATCGCACCAAGATGACAATTAGCGAACTCTTAGATATGGGCTACGACCCTGAAATAATAAATCGCATTGGTGACCATGAAGACGTGGACATGGACACCGACCAAGAAGTCTTGGCTCGTCACGAAGACGTTGGGCAGATAAGTAACGTGGACGTGGACGGATACCAAGAACAAGTCCGGGAGGTCATGGTGTACGAGGCGTACATCGTAATGGATGTTGAGGGATTGGGACGTGCGGAACTATACCGTGTATTAAAAGCCGGAAACGCAGTACTGGAACTAGAACCAGTCAACCGGAAACCCTTCTGTATTTTTGTTCCCCTACCAATTCCTCACGCATTCTATGGAAGTAACTTTGCCGACAAAGTAATCGCCACGCAGAACGCAAGAACAGTTCTTACAAGGTCAATACTTGACCACGCAATGATTACAAACAACCCACGTTACACAGTGGTTAAGGGTGGACTGACTAATCCACGAGAACTACTAGACAACCGTGTCGGCGGTATCGTCAACGTAAGCAGACCCGATGCAATCAACCCGATGCCTCAAGCTCCGCTAAACCCATTCATATTTCAAACCATCAAAATGCTCGACGAGGACAAAGAGGATACCACTGGTATCTCTCGTCTTTCACAAGGATTAAATAAAGATGCAGTCAGTAAACAAAATTCTGCGGCAATGGTCGAACAGCTTGCGACAATGTCTATGCAACGCCAAAAGATTATTGCTCGTAACCTTGCCAACCAGTTTGTCAAACCTCTATTCCAAGAAATCTATACTCTGGTCGTGGAGAACGAAGAAGAAGATAAAATAATTGAAGTTGCTGGAAACTTTATACAGGTATCCCCATCACAATGGCAGGAACGTCGGGACGTTATAGTCGAGCTTAAGCTTGGCTACGGTGAGCAAGACCGTGAAGCCCAAAAGTACATGCAGTTGCACCAGATGTTTACGCAAGACCCCGGTCTGCAACCGATGTACACACCACAAAACAGATACGCACTTGTTACGGATATGCTCGAGAAGTCAGGCATCATGAATGCCGCCAAGTATCTGACACCGCCTGACCAAATACAGCCGCCTCAGCCAAGTGCCAAAGAGCAGATGGATATGCAGGTTGCCGCTAAGACACTTGAGCTACAAGAAAGAAACACATCTGTAGCCGAGCAGAAGGTGATGTTAGAAAGCCAAATTAAGCAAGCAGAATTACAATTAGATGCGCTCAAAGTACAAAACGACCAAGCGATTAAATCCGATAGTGTCGATTTAAAAGAGGAACAGTTCAAGCATAAGCAGCGCATTGACAATGAACGACTGTTCTTAGACCGAACCAAATAGGAGTGAAATAGGTGAGCGAACAAAACGAAGACCAACTTATCAATATTGGACATGATGCTGAGAAGCTTCTCAACAACAAAGCGTTTAACAACGTGATTGACGGAATAGTGCAAGGCACATTTCAGGCATTTGTTAATTCAAACCCTGAAGAGCCAGAAATCCGTGAGCGTAACTACAATGGTTATAGAGCCATAGTAGACATTGTGAATACTTTGAAGCAACAAGTCGCAATTAAAGATGAAATCGAAAAGCGCAACAGCCGCGAAACGGAGGAGTAAAGCACCATGAGTAACGTGCAAGATAATACCCCACCTGAAAGCCCTAAGCCTCTATCAGTATCTGAGGCAGGGGATGCCATTTTGTCCCGATGGGAGGACACTCCAGAAGAGGAGTTATCCGAACAAGTTGAACAAGAGGCGACACCCGAAAACAATCAAGAAGAGACTGAGATTGACCCGGGTGATGATAGTGACAACAATCTAGACGAAGAAATCGTTGAAGATGACACAGACCCTGATGAAAATGACGAGGTCGAAGTCGAAGAGTATGACGAAGAAGATGATGAAGCTGAAGTAATTACTGATGACGAACATCTTGTTGAGGTACTCGTAGATGGAGAAGTCAAGAAGGCATCTGTTAAAGATTTAAAACGGCTTTATGGTCAAGAGGCATCACTAACTAAAAAGTCTCAGCAAACTGCTAAACAACGAAAAGAAGCTGACGAAGCAATTCAGAAGACTTCAGTTGTCATGCAGCGGCTAATCGAGAAGGCACAAGAAGCCTACAAACCCTATGAGGACATCGACATGCTAGTAGCAAGTCAAGAGATGACCCGGGAGGATTTCGCTTCACTTCGTAAAGAAAGTAAACTTGCGAAGGACAACCTCGACTTTCTCACTCAAGAAGCTGAACAGTTCTACGGTGAAATTCAGGCACAGCATCAAGCCAATCTGAATGAAGCTGCGACACAAGCAGTAAAAGTATTGCGTGAGGATATACCTGACTGGTCGAATACTATGTATGACGAAATACGTCAGTATTCTGTTAGTGAGGGTTTACCCGAGCAGATGGTTAACACAATTGTTGACCCTGTTGTTATCAAGCTACTTAATAAAGCTCGTCTATATGACCAAGGCAAGAAAGTGGCTACAACAAAGAAAGCGAAAACAGTGACTAGAACTAAATCACTAAAAGCACGAAAGACACCTGAGCAGTCAGCTGATGTCGCCAAGCAAAAGCGAGTAAAAGCTACCAAAGAAAAACTGCGGACGGCAAAACGTGGAAACCACCTCGATGATATAGCCGATGCACTGATGGCACGTTGGGAGCAGTAACTTCAACTTAACTCAACTTAAAAAGGTGTTAAAATTTAATGACAACTTATACTACATATGACCAAGTCGGGTTGGCTGAAGATGTAAGTGATATTATCACTGACATTGGTAATGGTGTCCTTGTCGGGTAACCGACATGACAAACTGTGTGAATTCAGGGAACATCTCTAGTAGACAATCCTGAGCCAAGCCCCGGTACTGCCGGGGAAGGTGCAACGACTATCCCATTGGGAGTAGAGCCAAGCGGCTCGAAGCGCACAGCCCCTCATAATAATGAGGGTGAAGATATAGTCTCGTCCTGTAGGCGACTACAGGCTGGCAACTGATTGCCGGGCAGAGCCTAGCGAACTCTGTTGAAGAAACGTACACCAACCGACACTCCATTCAGCACAATGATTGGTTCAGAAACCTGTTCCGCTCGTGTGTTTGAATTCCTTGAAGATAGCCTTGCAGCTGCCGCAGATAACAAAGCGGTTGAGGGTGCTGACCCAAGCATGGCTACACTCAGCAACGCTGTGTCCAGAACGAATACTACTCAAATTCTAACTAAAGCGTTTCAAGTGTCCAAAACTGCTGATGCCGTTAAGACTTACGGCAGAGCAAAAGAAACTGCGTTAACGCTGGTAGCGTAGTATAAACCTTGTGAATTCAGGGGAAGCCTAAGGCGAAAGCTATGGTAATCCTGAGCGAAGCCCTTTTAGGGAACGTGCAACGACTATCCGTTTGGAGTAGGGTCAAGTGACCCGAAGCGCAAGGGTCTGCATAAGCAGACATGATATAGTCTCATCTTATGTGAAAGCATAAGCAGTCGAAAGACGGTCTTAAAGTAACGAATTAAGACGAAGATAATGACCAATTAGGTAAAGCACTTAAAGAAATTAAGCGTGACCTAGAACGTGCGTATGTTGGCATCGACAACGCCGCTGTTACAGGTTCAAGTTCTGTGGCTAGAGAAATGTCATCCGCCTCGCAGATGATAAGCACAACCGTCGACGCCGGGAGCAACGCCACCGATGCCCTCACTGAAGCTAAACTTCTTGAGCTGGGTGAAAGCTGTTATAATAACGGTTCTGACCCAAGCGTACTTATGATTAAACCGGGCGATGCTCAAATCGTTGCTGGTTTTGCAGCCTCTTCAGGTCGCAATCGTGAGTTTGCTCAAACTCGTGAACTGGTCAATGTGATTGACCTGTACGTTAACTAAACAAATCGGCATAGCGTACATTAAACCCTGTGAATTCAGGGGAAGCCTAAGTCCTTATGGATATGGTAATCCTGAGCCAAGCCTTGCTTATGCAAGGAAGGTGCAACGACTATCCTTTATGGAGTACACCCCGAGTGGGGTGGAAGCGCAGGGGTCTGTAACAGCAGACATGATATAGTCTCATCTCATATCAAAGTATGAGCGTTTTTTAACGACTTTGGTCTAACGAACCAAGGTAAAGATTTTGTTCGCCGTACGGAGAGTACAGCATTGTACTCAATCGTCACCAGTTGACAACACACGCATTTTTGATTGACCCAGCCATGTTTAAGTCGGTTGTGTTGCGCCCATTTACACGCACACTTCTCGCTCAAACAGGTGACAGTGACAAACACTTCATCAGCTACGAAGGCAGCCTTAAACACCTGAACTTCGCTGATAGTGGCCTCATTACTGGTCTGTCATAAGCCATTGGAGTGGGGGAGCAGATAGGGTTCTGCTCTCCTTACCTGTCTCGCACCCCCACGCCTTTACTAAATAAGGAAAGCAATGACTGATAAAATTACTAAGTTTCACGATGTCCAGACTGACTACATTCAGGATGGCGACAGACTACAACGTAAGACGACACAACACTTACCGGACAAGTTTCTGAAAGACTTACGCCAGACTTACGAAGACAGTCTTGACCAACGAGAAGGCGAATTTATGAAAGTTGCCTCTATCCCGGTTGCTGTCGCAGACAAGTGGATGCGTGAAGGCTTCAACATTTACACTGCGTCAGGTAAAGAAATTCTTAAAAGATTAAGAGCCGAAAACCTAGACGCATTTATTACCACCAAAAAGTCTATCTAATGCCCACAGGTAAAAAGTTCTCAAAGACAGTTCGTAACCCCAAGACAGGTCGCAAGAAGACTGTGCGTTATGGAGCTAAAGGTTACAGCATAGCTCCCGGCACGAAGAGAGGCGACAGCTATTGCGCCCGAAGTCTTGGTATAAAGAAGAGACTTTCTAAGAAGAAGCAGAACGACCCAAACAGCCCTAACAACCTATCGCGCCGCAAGTGGAAATGTAGCGGTGCTAAATCACGGAGAAAGTAATGCCAAACGTCAGAGGTAAAAAATACCCATACACCAAAAAAGGAATTGCAGACGCTAAGAAAGCCCTGAGTAAAAAGGGTAAAGGACGTGTGATGACTAAGAAGAAACTTCGTAGGGGTTAACACAGTGAACTACGGAGACCTGAAAACACACTTTAACAACCTTTTAAACAGGTCAGACATAACCACAAGCTTAACCACCACATTCATTAATCAAGGCCTATCTCGTATACAACGTCAGCTGAGGACGCCTGTACAAGAAAAGGTAAACACATACACTATAAGCGCACAAACTCCATTTGTGACGTTACCTCAAGATTTCTTAGAGATAATTAGCTTATATTATGACGACACTGAAATCAGCCGGATACCAATGTCCCGCTTCAGACCTCTAAACAAAAACACCTACGCAGGTACACCTCATAATTTTACCCGGCAACAGGAGAAGCTTTTTCTTTATCCTCAGCCCAGCTCTGGTGAAGTTGTACTCTATTATTACTCTGAGTTTACTCCGTTTACTTTGGATACAGATGAAAACGCTCTTAGTAAGATTGCTCCAGACTTAATAATTTACTCAGCACTAACCTATGCGTCGGATTATTACTTAGACGAAAGAGCCGCCCAGTTTGAACAGAAGTTCATTGGGTTTTTGACTGAGCTTCAAGAGCAAGCAAATGACCAAGAGGTCAACGGAGGCACTCAGGTTATTCAGCCGACGGCTCGTTACTCAAGGACAGGATTATAATGTCTAACGATAGCTCATTCTTTAAAGACAGCGGTTCAACATCTCAAATATCTACTAATTTAGCTCAGAGAGCAACTGATGCAGAAACAGCAAAGACTGCCGCTGAAGCGGCTAAAGTTGCGGCAGAAGCGGCGCAGACATCAGCGGAAGCCGCAAGCCTTAACGCATCGTCAGCTTCAGCAAGTGCTTCAAGTAGTTCGCTTACAGCGCAAACACACGCTCAGACAGCAACGACAAAAGCGTCTGAAGCATCTGCGTCAGCTTCTGCGGCGGCGGCTTCAGAGGTTAACAGCGCAAGCTCTGAAACCAATTCGGCAAGTTCTGAAACTAATGCGGCGACCAGTGCAACTTCAGCTTCCACTGCGGCTACCTCAGCGCAATCAGCACAAACAGCCGCTGAGACTGCAAAGACTGCCGCAGAAACAGCACAGACTGCGGCTGAGGCAGCAAAGACTTCAGCAGAGACCGCTGAGACTAACGCGACTTCAGCGTCAACAAGTTCTTCAAATAGTGCGGCTACAGCGGCGACACAGGCGGCGACGGCAACGACAAAGGCAGGTGAGGCGGCTACGTCAGCTACCAATGCGGCTACTTCAGAAGCTAACGCGGCAACCTCAGAGACAAATGCGGCAACATCAGAAACTAATGCGGCAAGCTCTGAAGCAAATGCTTCATCCAGTGCGTCATCGGCGACGACACAAGCCGGAATAGCAAACACACAAGCCGGAATAGCCACAACCAAAGCTGGCGAAGCAAGTACTTCAGCTACATCTGCACAAACTGCTCAGACTGCAAGTGAGAGTGCGAGAGACTTAGCACTATCATATCGTAATACTGCTGAGACACATAAAGATGCCGCCGCTGTCAGTTCTGCAACGGCAACAACACAAGCTGGTGTCAGTTCTGCCCAAGCCACAATTAGTACAACAAAAGCTGGAGAAGCTTCATCAAGTGCATCGTCTGCGGCTTCAGCGCAAACAGCGGCAGAGGCTGCGAGGGACAGTGCGTTAACAGCTCTCGATAATTTTGACGACAGATATCTCGGCAGTAAGACATCCGACCCGACTGTTGACAACGACGGAAACGCCCTCGTGGGAGGAAGTCTCTTCTTTGACTCAACCAATGGGATAATGAAGGTCTACACAGGTTCGGCGTGGGTTGCCGCCTACGCATCCACAGCTGGTACTTTGCTCGTGGCTAATAATCTTAGTGACGTTCAGTCTGCCGCAACCTCGAGGACAAACTTAGGTCTCTCCACAGTTGCCGCAACAGGTGCATACTCAGACCTGACTGGCAAGCCCTCACTATTCGACGGAGCATTTAGTTCACTTACAGGCACTCCAACTACGATTGCTGGCTATGGGATTACTGACGCTCTACAGCTTGGCACAACAGCGACGACCGCTTTGGCTGGTAACACTTCTATACCTTCGGCCTTAACTGACCTTGGCATTTCAGACGGAACAGCCAACCAAGTCCTGTCAACTGACGGGTCTGGTTCGTTTACATTTGTTGACCAATCTGGTGGTGGTGGAGATGCTGACACATTAGATGGTATTGATAGCACACAGTTTTTAAGAAGTGATGCTAACGACAGTGTTACTGGAGTTATTACGTTTCCGTTAACTGGTTTTAAAATAAGTGACCAAGTCACTGTGTCGCATAGCACTGACCAAACATACAAAACACTAACTATTAAAAACGAGGGCGATGATAACGAAGCTAGTATCGATGGATTGTCGTCCGATGGAACGCGACAGTTCATGTTATATGGTGGCGCACAGAACCAAGGGTTTTTACATCCGGTTAATTATACATGGCGTTTAAAAATACCACTAACTGGTTCGTTAAATAGAGATAATGCATATACGATATGGGATAGTGGTAATGACGGCTCTGGCTCTGGTTTAGATGCGGATACGCTTGATGGTATTCAAGGAAGCTCATTTTTGCGTAGTGATACAGATGACTCCACATCAGGTAAGTTAAATGTGGGAACTAATACAACTTTAAACAGCACCGGTCAGCTAAATATATATAGTTCTTCGCATCCGTTCATTGGTTGGTATTCCGGCTCAACGAACCGAGGTGCTTATTTACAGTACATTAGTTCAAGCGATTATTTTCTTCACGGTCACGTTAGTTACTCGCAGTCGGAAGGTAGTTACCGTGCGCCAATATTCTACGACAGCAACAACACGAGTTATTACACTAATCCGGCTGGCACCTCATACATGCAATATCTTGGTCGCCTCGCGCACAACACGGGTCACTTAGTTGGCAGTTACAATAGTGTTGGTGCGAATAGTTCACAATCAAACCCAATATATACAATCGGTTCTGCTTATAACCCAAGCACAACCACTCTTAGCAACATGTATGGAATTGGTTTCTCCCACACAAACGCTTCGTTTATTGGGTTTGCTGGTTCTTCTGGTTGGGGAATGTATGTCGCCTCTGACGGCGATGCTCGTATTTATCTTAGCGGTCAACAGGGTCAGGGTTACTTTACTGGAAACATTACAGCGTATGCGTCAGACGAAAGATTAAAGACTAATATTAAGCCTGTACAGAACGCCTTAGATAAAGTCTGTCAGCTTCGTGGTGTTGAGTTTGATTGGGTCGATAACATAACCAGTGAATATGACTTTCATCCACAGACAATGCACGAAACTGGGGTTCTGGCACAGAATGTGGCTGAACACATTCCAGATGCTGTGACGGAAGCCCCAATGAACGCTAATTACACAGCCAAGAATGGAACTGACCACCAGTTCCTGACTGTTGACAAAGAAAAGATAATTCCTGTTTTGATTGAAGCTATCAAAGAACTTAAAGCTGAAATAGATATGTTAAAAGGTGAAGTTAATGTCTGACGGAATTAACGAAACTGTAATTACAACCCAAGACGCACTGGATGCATCCAGCGATTGGTCACACCTCACATACACTTGGGCTGTAACCGAATTGAAAACCTCAACTAGTGGCGGTCATAGTCGGGCGGTCACACAAGTTTACTGGAGCAAGACAGGAACTGATAACGAGGGGCGCAGTGGCGTATTCCGAGGTGCAACTCCGCTTTCTGCTGAAAGTGTTAATGAAGCTGACTTCATAGACTTTGCGTCTTTACCAGAAGCTACAATAATCGGTTGGGTCAAGTCAGCAATCGCTGGAGACACTCACCCAAACGAACGAATACAAATTCAGATTAATGATATTTCTAATCCGGTGACGGATGAAGAGTTGCCTTGGAGTACTGACTAATGGCACTTCAAACATCAGGTGCTATAAGTTTAAATCAAATACACGTCGAGGCTGGCGGCTCATCAGGTACGCAAGCCAGCATTAACGACAGTGATATTCGGGGGCTTATTAGCAAAGGCTCTGGTGCGACTATGAGCTTTTCGGAGTGGTATGGTGCGTCAAATGTAGCCATCGTGAATGAACAATTTAATGTCATTGAGTATCAAGTCAATGCGGAAGATGGAACTACCACTGTTTATTCTGGTTGGCGGTTCAACCGAAATGGTACAGTTCAGCAGGTATTCGGCGAAAATCAAGTTCTTTATGGAGGTTCGCCATCTGGTCAGTCTTATGGAGACCCTAGATACGACAATTGGGTAGCTCCCACGGGTGGAACTGTCGGAGATGGTTTTGAAGTATTTGTTTCAAACCCGTTTAGTCAGAGAATATCAAGTGGTTCAGGGCAATACTTTGGAACTACTAATCAATGGTTACGAATGAATACTGACCGGAGTTGGTATTTATCACATAGGGGTGCTAGAAACGGCTACACTAGAGCGAAATACACAGTTTATTTCAGAGCCTATGGAACGACAACTGTATTACATTCGTTTTCATCTGGCTTTATCATGGCTGAAACAACAGATTAGGTGTAATTAAAAATGATAAATGTCTTGCGTAAAGAGCTACAAACAGAAGATTTAGTCGATATTAATCTTACTAATGTCGTGATTAGAGTACTCTTGTACTTGAATACTGATACTTGTAGAGCCGTTAGCATCTTTAATTTCCCCCTGCGTTCACCTGATGTAGATAACTTTATTGAGCTTGATAACATTACAGATGACAACTTAATTGATTGGTATTGCGGTCGTAAAAATATGACTAGAGAAGAACTTGAAATTAAACTTAATACAATAACAAAAGTTGAGGGTTAAAAATGGAACTAACATCGCTCATCGACGTTCTAGTCGGTGTGGTGCTTGCTATGTCGGCTTATTTCTTAGTGAGCTTACATAAAGAAGTGAAACGAATAGAAATATTACTAAATCGAACACGCGAAGACTACGCAACCAAGTTTCAGGTACGCGAAGATATTGATAGGGTCATGGAAGCTTTACATAGAGTAGAAGATAAGCTTGACCGGGTGTTGACTGAGAAGAAATAGTGTTAGACCCGGTCTCTATAACTGCTGCCTACACAGCAGTGAAGAAGGGGATTGAAGTAGGTAAAGACATAACCCAACTTATGTCAGAGATTGGTTCACTTTGGACAGCCATCGAAGAAGTAGAGACAGGTTACCGTAAAGAAAAACAAAAGAAACAATCTGTCGAAGAAGAAGCTCTAGACCTATTTGCCGCCAAGTGTGCCGCAAAAGATGCCGAAGAAAACCTCAGAGAAATAGTAATAGCCACCCGAGGTTTTAACGCATGGAACGAAATGATGCGTATGCGTATCGATTTAAGAAAGAAAAGAAAAGCTATCGCCGCACAAAAGGTACAAGAGCGTAAAGAACTCGTCGAAGCACTTTTAATAATTGGAGGCTTAATTGCCGTGTCAATTATTGTTCTTATTTTTGTTTATTTCATCACAAGGGGATGATTATCATGAACTATGAGCGCATCAAGAAACAGCTCATCGAACACGAAGGTTTGAAGCTAGAGCCTTACCGATGCACAGCAGGTAAGTTAACTATTGGTGTTGGTCACAACCTTGACGACAAGCCTATCAGCCGTGATGTTGCCATGTTAATGCTTCAGGACGACATCGACGACTGTATTCAAGATTTACAGAAAAACATCATGTGTTTTGATGCACTGCCTCCACATGTAAAGGAAGCCTTAATCAACTTGTGTTTTAATATGGGCATCAATCGACTACTTCAGTTTAAGAAAACCCTCAGCTATATCAGCACTGAAGATTACGACAAGGCAGCCGAAGAATTACTAGATAGTCGGTACGCAACTCAGGTCGGCAAAAGAGCCATAGACGTGAGCAACATGATAAGAGGTAATAAATAATGTTACAGTCTTTAATTGCTCCTGTGGCTAACCTCGCCGGGACATTCATTAAAAACAGAGCTGAGAAGTCTGCCGCAAAGCATAAGCTTGAGCTAAATGTTCTGGAGAACAAGGCAAGGCTTGCGCTTGCAGAACACGAAGCCAACTCAGATTGGGAGATGGCTCAACTAGAAGACAAAGATAAAATCCTGCGCTGGTTCAGTTACACAATGTTCACTGCACCGATTATAATAACTGTTATAAGCCCAGAGTGGGGCAAGCAGATATTCCAGAACTTAGAATATGCACCATCTTGGGTCGTAGAAGTTTGGATTGCGATGAATGGAGCTGTATGGGGGCTGTCAAGTCTCAAGAATGTTGTACCTTCTGTCGTAGGTAGCATCCGTAAGAAGTAAGATTTGAATACAAACTACCATCAATTTTATAAGTCAATTTGTATTAAAGAAAACACTGGTTTTACCAATCGGTGTTTTTTGTAAACGGACACTTGATATGTGACACAAATCACACTAATAATAATTCCTGAGAGCTGACATCCGTAACCGTAGCTCAACTGGATAGAGCGACGGACTTCTAATCCGTAGGTTGCAGGTTCAAGTCCTGCCGGGGTCACCATTAATTTGGTAAACGGATTTATAGCTCCCCCATTAGTAAGGAGAGAGACTATGAATATTACGTTTAAAGACTTCATCGACCAGCAGATACATCGTATTTGGGAAGGGCGACATCTAAAAGAGTGTCAGTCTAAAATATCTAGATTTTGTAGATTTGAAGACTTTGGGTCTAAAGCACTCAACAGTTTCAAGCCAACTGACATTGATATCTTTACTGACTACCTTATCGAGAAGGAATGCTCTAACGCTACAGTCAATAGATATTTAAGTGCGCTAAGTAGTATATTCAGACATGCAGTACACCATGAACACATCGAGACAGCTCCAAACATTTTATGGAAGCGTGAGAACAAGGGTAGACCACGTTACTTTAGTGTCGAAGAGATTGCACAGCTGAAGGATTTCTTTGCAGGTCATAAGCATTGGTATGTAGGTGAGATGTTAAACATCAGTCTTAACACCGGGATGCGTCGTGGTGAGATTTTGCAGATTGGTGACACAGCTCATTGGGATGGTCAGTCTACAGCCATACTTTTGCCTAAGACTAAAAATGGTGACGACAGAGTAGTTCCCCTTAACGAACAGGCGACACAATCTATCAGAAACCTTGACGGCTGCCCTAAAAGATATTTCACGAACCGGACATTTTATGATGCGTGGGCAGAAGCTAAATCTGAAATTGCGCCACATGACGAACACTTTGTGTTTCATGTTGCACGTCACACATGTGCCACAATGCTGGCGAACAATCAAAACGTCAACACCGTACTTATCGGTACAATTCTTGGTCATAGGTCTGAGGCTACAACTCGTAAATACATTCACTCCGACCAAGGTCGTCTTCATCAAATTCTTAACGAACTGAAGGTGTAAAGATGTCAAAAGTTTATGAGTGGATTAAAGATGCCTTGGCTTTTATATCTATATTTGTCTGGGGCTGGTGTATGTGGTTTCTTGTTCTGTTTGGTGGGTAATAATATTACAATTTTAGGTAATTTTAGGTTTTGTCCACCCCTTGGAGAAGCAGTGGCTAAAATAATAGCGGAACGTAGAAGGTAGATAAGGGGTAGCTTATGAAAGGTTCAATACTTCAGGAATTAGAACGAGAGAACGAGATGTCTCAAAAGGGACGCAATCGGTTTACTATGCGTAACGACAGGTTACAAAAGTCAAACCAAAACAACGCACACAATGAAATAGAACTTGCGTTACCTAAAGTATCTGAAGCAATAACCCAAGCTATCCTCGAAAAGCTTAACGACGATAAGGGCGGTAGACCACCGCATTGGCTTGAGTACCTTAAAGAAGTTGACGCAGACAAAGTAGCCTACATAGGTCTGAACTCATGTATGGATGCTGTCGGTCAAAACTCATCACTCACGAAGACCATAGTTACCATTGGTCGGTTTATAGAGCTTGAGATATTCGCTGAGGGATTACGACAAAACGATGCTAAGGCGGCTCGTAGGATTGAGAAGAAAGTAACCAAAGACCACTCAAGTATGCGTCACCGGGTCAAGGCGGCTCGTATCATTGCCTCTCGTAATGGTTATGTAAAAGAGCCTTGGGCTGACGAGGTAAGAGCCAAGGTTGGAATGATGGTTTGGAACTGTATAAGCTCCTCAGTAGACCTCTTTGAGATTTGGGAGACATCAGACCGATTAGGTAAGACGATGCGTCGTATAGGCTTCACAGACACTCTTAGGGATGCTCTGGATACTATGGACGCTAAGTTGTCTTGGGCTGAACCTATGTTTGAGCCTATGATTGTAAAACCTCGTGACTGGACTTCAACCTCTGATGGTTGTTACTGGGAGACCGCTTTAAGCTCCCATATTTCTCTCGTCAGGTATGCCTCAAAGAAACAGTTAGAGATTATCAAGCATGACCTAAACACCTTTCAGGGGAGAGCTGTGCCTTACATAGACGCCCTTAATAAGATACAGTCGAGTGCCTTTAAGATTAACCCTTACGTCCTCGAAGCAGTTAAGTGGGCTTGGGATGAGGGTAAGCAATTCGGTAAGTTTCCCCGGCGTAACTATTTAGATAAACCTAAGCGGTCTAAGGATTGGGCTAATAAGTCTGACTACGAAAAGAAGGCTCACATAATTAAGACTAGAGGTATTGTCGTCCGTAATAGGTCTGTCGATGGTAACCGAGCGGTTATGAAGTCTGACCTCAATACAGCTGACTATTTAAGCCAGTTTGATGAATTCTTCCTGCCGCATAACTTTGACTTCAGGGGTAGGGTGTATCCTATACCCCACTTTAATCACCACAGGGACGACCACATTAAGGCGATGTTTTTGATTGCCAACGGTAAACCACTAGGTGAAAGCGGTTTGAGTTTTATAGCCTTGCAGGTTGCCAACTCCGGTGACTTCGAGAAGGTAAGCAAGAAGTCATTTGATGACCGTCTAAAGTGGGTCACAGACAACGAGAGCAAGGTTATGGCTGTCGGTAAATGCTTCAAGGAAAGCTACGACATCTGGAGTAAAGCTGACTGCCCTTTTCAGTTCTTGGCGGCTTGTCGTGAATACTATCTCGCATGTCAGATGGACAACCACGAGGATTACAT
>MDTB01126915.1_pt1 | contig 30836 bp, 24 predicted proteins | sample 811161 | NCBI WGS metagenome assembly MDTB01 (sample SAMN05326650, study PRJNA326480) | marine metagenome | isolation source: seawater | place: Mediterranean Sea | collected 2009 | reverse complement strand
TTTTTATTTTAATTTTTATTCGTTTGGAACTGAACCAAGTGAAATACTGCTCGATACTAGCTTGGAAACCAGGGCAAGACAGATATCTTCAGAATTAAGATGTTTAGTGTGTCGAAATGAGAATATTGATAGCTCTAATTCTGGGTTGGCCCAGGACTTAAGGGCACTAGTAAGAGAGAGATTAAGCCTTGGAGAATCTGACGCAGAAGTCTTAGATTTTATTCACGCAAGATACGGGGACTATATTTTATTGAGACCAAGGTTTTCAGGCAACGCAATAATTTTGTGGTTAATAGCACCGCTCTCTTTTTTGATTGGTCTATTACTAATTTACTTGTTCTTATTCAAAAATAATTCAGCTAATCGGTCCGATAATTTAATGGCGCCATTGTCAAACTCTGAAAAAAAAGTAATACGGAAGCTCACAAAAAGTTAAACCTCAAATATTTGATGTAAAATTTTGTTGACGGTTTAACTATAAATGTCAATCTATGGTGATGAAGAAATTACTTCTTGTAAAATGTAAAGAAAAAACTTCAAAGGTTGTCTTTTCTGGATCGATTGGAAAGAAAATTCAGGTTCTTCCTGGTGATTTACCTAATCTAATTTATTTTCTCGCCAGTCATAGTAATTACGTAAACAGGCTAGTATTTTTGGAGCTAGACTGGTTAAGTGATATGGTCGACAAAGAAATTGATATCATTTTATTAAAAATTATCAATAATTTAAAAATAAATCCAGAAACTGATATATCCTCTCAACTACGGATTGCAAAAAGACGATATAATCTCATCGTATTGTTGGCAGATTTTGGTAATGTCTTTGATTTAACTGAAGTAGCAGCAGCATTATCAATGTTTGCTGACAAGGTACTTGGTCTAACTATGGATCGATGCACATTTAATGAGTTTCTTAGGGTAGATTACAGACCTTGTTTAAACGATTTCGAGCATTATCCAAAAGAAATTAACAACGCAGCCAGTGATGCTGGGTTGTTTGTTTTTGGAATGGGAAAATTAGGATCTTTTGAATTGAATTATTCATCCGACATTGATCTGATTTTTCTTTTTGATGAAGAAAAATACCACCCCGAGCATTATTCACGGATAAGAAACGCGTTCGTAATTATCATAAGGAATATTATAAAATTATTATCTGACATAACTTCTGATGGATACGTTTACCGCGTTGACCTGAGATTGCGCCCAGATCCATCATCAAATCCGATTTGCATAGGCGTTCAAGCAGCCCAACGATATTACGAAAATTTTGGAAGAAACTGGGAAAGAGCCGCCTTTATTAAAGCTCGACTTATTGCTGGTGATAAAACTTGCGGTTCAAGATTTTTAAATTCGATCCAGTCATTTATATGGCGCAAAAATCTGGATTTTGCAGCAATTGAAGATATCAATGCGATAAGAAAGAAAATTCAAAAGAAAAATTTGGAGAAACCAATTACAAATTTGCTTGGTTACAATATTAAGACGGGTCGCGGCGGGATTAGAGAAATAGAGTTTTTTGTTCAAACCCAACAATTAATTCGGGGAGGAAAAGATAAAACTTTGCGTGATAGTGCCACTATTAACGCTCTGAAAGCATTAGAGGTTAATCGTTTGATTTCAAAAAAAGACCAACAAACTTTGGTTCGAAGTTATACACAACTTCGTAATCTTGAGCATATTCTTCAGTTAATTGAAGACGCCCAAACACATTCTATACCGAAAAGTTTAGATAAAGTTAAAAATATTGCCATCCTTTTTGGTATTTCTAATAACAAAAATTTTTTAAAGTTTGTCTTCAAATTGCTTGCAGAGGTAAATGTTATCATAACTCAATTATATTTTTGCTTTGATCCTAGTCAGGAAGAACTTACTTCTGATTTATCCACAAAAAATCTTGATCAACGATGTGAGCTATATGTAGACAAATGGTTGGGTTATCGTGCCTTAAGGTCCGAACGTGCTTTACGATTATTTAATGACCTTTTACCTCTAATTAATTTAAGGATTTCACGAACAGAGAATGTTGATAGCACACTTTTTTATTTTGATCGTTTTTTAAAATCTCTGGCATTCGGCGTACAAGCACTATCTCTTTTGAGAGCTAACCTAGCAGTTTTAGATTTATTGATTGACATTTGTGGTGCTGCGCCGGCTCTTGCCGAATATGTTGCTCGGCAACCCTCAGTTCTAGAAGCTGTCACAGATCAATCATTTTTCTTACCATTAGCCAGGAAAAAAGAATTGATGAACGAGCTCAGCGTCAGAGTCCTTGAACAAAGGGATTATGAAGGGATATTGGACTCTGCAAGGATCTTTGTAAAAGAGCATCAATTTAAAACTGGAGTACATCTTTTAAAAGGTTTTTCTTCAATTCCAAAGATAGCCCAATCGTTTACAAACATCGCAGAGGTTTGCTTGGTTGTTCTTTTCGAAAAAGTTCAAAAAATGTTTTCTGAACGATATGGGGAGATGCCAGGGACGGGCCCTTCTTTGCTTGCAATGGGAAAACTTGGATCACGAGAAATGTCGCTTGGTTCAGACATCGACCTAATTCTCATTTATCACTCTGATAAAAATTCAGTTTCAACTGGAAAATACTCGGTTCCAGCGCAAGTTTATTACTCGCGCCTAACTCAAGCATTTATTTCTGCAATAACTGTTGCTACTGCTGAGGGAAATCTTTTTAGAGTTGATATGAGGCTCCGGCCCTCTGGGAATAAAGGAACTGTAGCGACGTCACTGAGATCCTTTAAAAACTATCAATTTAACGAGGCTTGGGTGTGGGAACGGCTTGCTCTCTCCCGCGCAAGGGTTTTAAATGGAAATAAGGTCCTCAAAGGCAAGATAAAGTATGTTATTCAAAAAGCACTAAATTGCAACATTGCTCCTTCCCAAGTTACCAAAGAAGTTCACGAAATGCGCATTAGATTGAATAAAAATATTTCAAAAATGCATGCTTTAGTAGATGTAAAACTTGGATCAGGAAGGCTTCAGGATTTGGAACTATTAATCCAAATGGGTGCATTATTAAAAAAGAGTTTTAACTATTCGTCGCCGTACAAAATGGTATCTGATTTAAACAATCTTAAATTTTTTAATAGTGATGAAGCCAAATTATGTAAAAAAGTATATTTATTCTATTTTTCGCTTCAGCAGATTATCAAAATAACTGTCACTGGTCAGATGAACGAAAACTCGATTGACCGAATTGATAGCATTTTGAGGCTTTATAATTTTTCGGAGTCAAAAGATAATATTGATAGAGATCTAGTTCGGTACTCAGACCAAATAGACAACCTATTTAAAATGAAGCTTTGCCATGTTTGATTTGCCGATAGTATATCATCCGATTTACGATCTTTTTTCAGATCAGGAAAGTAGATTCCCTACTGGTAAATATCAGGAACTTAGGTCGGTCTTAGAGGTTAGCAAGATATTAAGTAAGAAAAATTTATTTGTACCAAGACGCGTTGAATTTGATACGATTTCTCTCACTCACGATCAATCTTATGTTTCGCGAGTTTTAAATTGTTCATTATCGGCAAAAGAAAAACGAGAAATAGGCCTATCCAATATAGATCATTTTAGTGAACGTGCTGTTTTCTCTGCGGGAGGCACTCTTTTGGCCGCGGAATTGGCTCTAAATTTTGGTGTTGCTGCAAATGCCGCAGGTGGATCTCATCATGCAAATTTTTCAAAGGGTTCTGGTTTTTGTATATTTAATGATGTTGCGATAGCTGTTAACTGTCTTCTTAAAAATGGAAAAGTCAAAAACGTATTAATTTTAGATTTGGATGTACATCAGGGAGATGGTACAGCAGAATTATTTGAATCGGATTCTAGAGTATTTACGGTTTCAGTTCACTGTCAAAAAAATTTTCCAGTAAAAAAGGCTGAGTCAGACTTGGATGTTGGTTTAGAGGCAGCAGTTAACGATGACGATTACATAAAAACTATCGATAAGGTTTTCAAAGCCATTAGGGAAGTACCTGCGGATTTGATCGTCTACAATGCAGGAGTTGATATACATAAAAATGACCAATTGGGTTACTTCGATGTGTCCGACGCCGGATTAATTATGCGCGAAAAAAAAGTTTTAGACTTTGTAAAAGAAAAAAAAGTTCCATTTGTTGTCACTTTGGGAGGAGGCTATCAAAAAAATGTTGCAAAGTTAGGAGATTTACATTCTATGATATTTAAGGAAATAGTGAGCCAGTTTTTATGACAAGGGAAGAAAAATACTGGATAAAAAAATGGGAAAATACTCGGTAGCAAGCGATCCTCGCGGATTGATTTTCGAAGCTTATAAAATTGATGGCATTAGCAGCGAGGATTGTCGATCCATTTTTTTTGATTGGGCACTTGGATTACATTCAGATTGTGACGCTTTTAAAGAAGTCATAACCCTCAAAGACATCTACGTTAAAGATAACCCTGGTCATCCGATGAACCAAATCTTGAAAGAGGGCCTTTCAAGATTTAAGCGGCGGCCCAGGAGAAATCGGAAACGGACAAATCAGCCTTAAGATACTACTTCGTTTATAATTCTTACCCAACTTTTTGCACCTTTTTGATATGATCGAATACTATATTTTTCGTTTGGTGAGTGTATGCCATCGTCTTCAAGAGCAAAACCTACCAATAGCGTGTCAAGACCGAGAATTTCTTTGAAACAATTGACAACCGGTATTGATCCTCCACAACCTATGAAAACAGGTTTTGCACCCCACTCCGCATACAACGCTTTTTGAGCTGCTTTAACTATTTTTGAGGTTACTGATACTGAAATAGCTTTTGAACCATCCTTTGCCAAAAATGTAACCTTACAATCAGAATGCAAATTAGCAATTATGTGTTTACGAAATTCTGCTCGTATTATTTGAGGTTCTTGGTTCCCTACCAGCCGAAATGATACTTTTGCATTTGCTTCGGACGGTATAATAGTTTTGAACCCATGCGCTGTGTACCCGCCCCAAATACCATTTATTTCACAGGTAGGCCGAGCCCATAATTGTTCAGGTAACGAGTAATTATTTTCTCCTGCTAAAGTACTCAAACCAACGCTATTAAGAAAAATTTCAGATGAAAAATTAAGCCTAAGCCATTGATTTTTAATATTTTGTGGTATTTCATAGACCCCATTATAAAAGTTTTGTATTGTAACTTTGCCATGTTTATCATGAAGGCTGGCTATGGCTTTAGATAACTCTTTAATTGGATTGACCGCAGGTCCACCGTACATGCCAGAGTGTAAATCTTTATTTGCAGTTTTAACTTTTATTTCCTCACCAACCATTCCGCGTAACATCGTGGATATAGCGGGTGTATCAGAATTCCACATGCCCGTATCGCAAATTAATGCATAATCTGCCTGCATCAGTGATTTATTGGATTTAATAAACTTTTCAAGTGAGGGCGATCCTGTCTCTTCCTCTCCTTCGATTAATAACGTAATTCTACAGGGCAAATGGCTATCTTGTGCAATGAATGCCCCACATGCGTTTATAAACGTCATCAATTGACCTTTATCGTCTGACGCTCCCCGAGCACAAATTTCTTTACCTTTTGACCCGGTTCTAAGTTTTGGTTGAAAGGGATGGCTATTCCATAAATCTAGTGGGTCTGCTGGTTGAACATCGTAGTGACCATAAAAAAGAAGGTGAGGCGAACCACTCCCAGCATTCGCCAAAACAATTGGATGCCCATCTGTTTTATGCGCTGTTGCTTCAAAGCCAAGGCTTACTAATTTTCTTACTAGCCATTTGGCAGCTTCTTTACATGAGTCTGAAAAGTCTTGGTTCGTCGAGATTGATGGAATTTTAAGAAAGTCAATCAAATCTTTTAGTAACAACGATTCGTTTTGATCAATATAATCTAGTTTTTTTTCAATACGCATTTGCTTCAGGGCACTTTAATTGTTACTTTATTATTCTTTTCGGATGAAGGTATAACTTTCTCCAAAATCAGACTCGGTGTCAAATTTATATCCTTCCAGGTTGAAGTCTTTCATTCCGTCCGGCACTGTGATTCTGTTGTTAATGATGAATCGGGCCATAAGACCTCGAGCTTTTTTCGCATAAAAACTTATTATCTTTGGTTCGCCATTTCGTATTTCAAAAAATTTAGGACTAACTACTTTCACATTTATATTGCTTCCGCGTACCACTTTAAAATATTCTTCGGATGCAAGGTTAATCAAAATTTTATTTCTATGGCTTTCAAGATCAGATGCGAGGCTTTTTGCTAGGGTATCACCCCAAAATTCATACAAATTAGACGCTTCGCGAGTTTGAAGTTTGCTTCCCATCTCCAATCTGTATGGTTGAATTAAGTCAAATGGTCGTAAAACACCATATAACCCTGATAAAATCCGAATGTTGTTTTGTAAAAATGTATCATTTTCAGGATCAATCTCGTCAACGCCTAATCCAACATATGTATCACCGGCAAATGCAAAAGCAGCTTGTTTTAAATATTCTTGAGTAGGGTTTGGTGAAAATTTTTCAAAGCGCTCTTTGTTAAGGGTTGCTAAATTGGAACTAATGTTCATTAATTTCGAAAGTTCAGTGATATCAAGTTTTGCTGCAGTTTTAGCAAGTTTTGATGCATCATCTTTAAAAGACGGTTGTGAAGATTCGCAATTTCGATTCATTTTTTCAAAATTGAGTTTTTTAGCTGGGGACAGTATTGAGATCATTAATTAGTTTCTCCTCGGGCTCTTTAATTTTTGGTAATCCAACCGCCACCCAACACACGAGTATTGCCAGGCTCATAAAATACGCATGCTTGACCGGGTGAAATTCCTTCTTCATCGCAATTTAAAATTACTTTTGCTTCAGTCTTTGATATTGGCATCACTAAAGCCGGAACTGCCGGTTTTGTGGACCTAACTTTTACGTCAATGTTCCATCCTTTACTTGGCGAGTGACTAAAATTTTTGGATCCGAGCCAATTAATTTCTTTTAGAGTTATGTTTCTTGAAACGAGTGCTGTTTTCGGTCCAACTGTTACCGTATGGTTTTGTGCGTTGATTTTTACAACATACAGCGGATTACCTCCACCAATTCCAAGACCTCGTCGTTGTCCAACGGTGAAGTTAATTATCCCTTGATGTGACCCAAGGACATCACCGTTCAAGTTAAGAATTTTTCCTGGTTTATTTGAATTCGGGCGAAGTTTTTTTATTACATCAGAGTAAGAACCATTCGGTACAAAGCAGATATCTTGACTATCTTGCTTTTTAGCTACCCTAAGAGCTAATTTATCGGCGATCTTGCGAGTTTCGTCTTTAGATTCTATCTGTCCGAGTGGAAATCGCAGAAATTCTAGTTGCTCTAGCGTAGTTGCAAATAGAAAATAACTTTGATCTTTTTGTTGATCAAGTGCTGTATGCAATTCTGCGCCACTACTGCCAAAACATTGCCTTACATAGTGACCTGTAGCTAAACAATCAGCCTTTAGTTCGCGCGCTGTTTCCAATAGGTCAGCGAACTTGATTTTTTCGTTACAACGGATGCAGGGCACCGGCGTATTGCCTGCCAAGTAACTGTCTGCAAATTCATCTATCACAGCTTCTTTGAATCGGGTTTCGTAATTGAGTACATAATGAGGAAATTGCAAGTCTTCAGCGATTCGACGAGCATCGTTGATATCTAAGCCTGCGCAGCAAGCGCCTTTTTTTCCAATTGCTATGCCATGGTCATATAATTGTAAAGTAATCCCAATTACGTCAAACTTTTCGTGCTTCAATTTCGCAGCTACTACCGAGCTATCTACTCCACCAGACATAGCCACAACGACTCTTGTATCTTCTGGTTTTTTATTAAAACCAAGGCTATTGATTGCCGTTGATTTCAAATTTTTTTCTATTACAGCTGGCATGGTTTATTGTCTCATAAGGTGAACGAGTATTCAAAATTCTTACAATCAATATTGCAACGACTTTTCAACGTGACAGAAATAGAGTAACAAATTATTCAGTTTTAAGTTTATAGTTTATACTTATTTTGTTTTGCGGAAAAGTAAAAGAAAAGAATATCAAAGGTGGATTAAAAAATTTTGGATAATAAGTTGTGGAAAAAACGTTTTACGCAAAAAGATATAGAAAGTCTCTCAGAATCTGACGCTCAAGACGTAGGAAATAAATTGGCAACACTCATTTCTGAAGCGGATAAAGACTATCATATGAATGACGATCCAAAATTTACCGATGCTGAATATGACACTTTAAAATTAAATCTATACGCCTTTGAAAAATTTATTCCTAATTTTTTTAAGATAATTGGTTATTCGCGTAACGTGGGATCGTCTCCAAGCTCGCTTTTTGAAAAAGTTGAACATTCTATACCTATGCTTTCACTTAATAATGGTCTTGATAATGAAGAAATTCAGACCTTTGTTAGCGGTATAAAAAAGTTTTTAGGCGTCTCACCTAATTATGAAATTTGGTTTACCTCTGAACCAAAAATTGATGGTCTATCATTGGCAATAACTTATGAAAATGGTTTTTTAACAAAAGCTTTGACGCGAGGCGACGGTTCGTTCGGTGAAAACGTGACCCTCAATGCGAAACGAATCTCTGATATCCCAGTCAAAATCGAAACTAATATGCAAGTTTTAGAGGTGCGTGGTGAGGTTTACATGAGTAAAGATGACTTTATGGAGTTAAACAAAACACAATCACGAATTGGAGCAAAGTTATTTGCAAACCCTAGGAATGCTGCAGCTGGGTCACTTCGCCAACTTAATTCTCAAAAAACTCAAGATAGAAAATTAAGGTTTTTTGCATATGCTTGGGGAACACTGTCGGAGCCACTTGCAAAAGACCAATTTGATGCAATTAAAAAATTAGGCCAATTAGGTTTTAAAACAAATAGGTCTACGCGCCTTTGTAAAACGGTAAAAGATCTTTTGGAGCATTATGACGAAATAGCGCTTACACGCCCCAACTTAGATTATGATATTGATGGGGTTGTTTATAAAGTGAATGACTTAGGTTTTCAAAATCGGTTGGGTCATAGGTCCACAACTCCTCGTTGGGCAATAGCCCACAAGTTTCCTGCAGAGATCGCTATTACAGAAATTCTTGATATTGAAATTCAAGTAGGCAGAACAGGTTCATTGTCACCTGTAGCTCGATTGAAACCTGTAAATATTGGTGGTGTAATTGTTTCAAATGCTACTCTTCACAATAAAGACTATATATTGGGTAGGGACAGTAAGGGTTTTCAAATTCGAGGTGGTGTTGATATTAGGATCCGAGATTGGGTTGAAGTTTACCGCGCCGGGGATGTTATTCCAAAAGTAAAGAATGTTCTTTTACATAAAAGGGACAAGAATTCACAAGCGTACGTTTTTCCGATCTTATGTCCAATTTGCGGCAGTGAGGTGTCTCAAGAATCCAATGATTCTACCGTTCGATGTACTGGAGGTATTAAATGTTCTGCGCAGGCAGTGGAAAAAATTCGGCATTTTGTTTCAAGAAAAGCTTTCAACATTGAAGGCTTTGGGAAAAGACTTGTTGAGCAATTTTTTCTGAATGGTTGGATTAAAAAACCTAGTGATATTTTTTTTCTCGAAAAGAACTTTGGATCAAGCAGTAAAGTGAAAATTAAGGATTTTGACGGTTGGGGAGACCAGTCCGCTAAAAAACTATTTCAATCGATCAATAATCGGAGGGTCGTCAGCTTGTCACGTATGATTTATTCGTTGGGAATAAGACATGTCGGAGAGCAAGCCTCAATTTTACTCGCTAAGCATCATGGCAGTTGGAGTAACTTTTATAAAAATATCATTGCGGCAAAGGATAAAAAATCTCAGGAATGGCACGAGTTAGCTTTAATCGATGGTATTGGCAACATGACAGCCTCATCTTTGGTTGATTATTTTTCTTCTGATGAAGGAGTTTGGATAATATCAAATTTAACTCGAGAGATTAAAATAAATGATTTTTCTTCTAATGTGGTTGTTGATAGCCCTTTTCAAAATTATGTTATCGTTTTTAGTGGGTTGTTTAAAAGAATGAGTAGAGCAGAGGCAAAATCAAGAGCAGAAGAAATTGGCGCTAAAGTGTCTAGCTCTGTTTCTAAAAGAACTGACTTATTAGTTATTGGGGATAATCCAGGAGCTAAAGTCAAAACAGCTAATAAGCTTGGGATAAAAATAGTGTCCGAGCAAGAGTGGTTCGATGTTGTAGACGGTCAGTCGTGATGCGTACTAATGATTTTGCTAGACCAGAACGATTCTTTACACTTTTTTCATCGATTGATAGTTTAACAGGCGTTGGACCAAAAGCTGCTTCTGGGTTCAAAAATCTCGGCGTCAGTCGTGTCAGAGACCTGTTATTTTTGCTACCACAAGGGGGGATAAAGAGGCATAAGGATTGTAATTTTAAAACGATGTTATTACCTTCGGTAGTAACATGTGAGATAATTGTTAAGTCATACATTCAAACAAAAAAAACGAGCCCTCTAAGAGTTTTGGTAGTCAGTTCAGGTTTTGATATTGAGTTAGTTTTTTTTCGTGCAAATATTGAATGGATAAAATCTGTTCTGCCAAAAAATGAAAAAAGAATAATTTCGGGAAAAATCGAAGCATTTGGGAATGGATTGCAAATAATTCATCCAGATTACATCGTTCCAACGTACGATATTAATACGATTCCTGATTTTGAGCCGGTTTATCCTTTATCTCACGGACTATCACAGAAACTTTTAATGAAGACTGTCGCTCAAGCTATTGAAAAAAACTTAGTTTTTGATGAATGGATAAATAAAAATTTAATAAATAAATTTCAGTGGCCGAACTTTAAATCAGCAGTTTCGATGGCTCATAATCCAAGACACATTGATGATACACGGACTAAGAGTCGAGCTAGAGAACGTCTTGCTTTTGATGAGTTATTTGCTCACCAAATTAGTTTAGCATTGGCTAGAATGCATTTTAGGAAGATAAGGGGGGCGAGTTTAAAAGGCTCTGGTATAGTAGTAAAAAAATTACGAGAAACACTGCCTTTTTCGCTTACTAGCGCTCAAGAAAAAGCGATTGTAGAAATCAATCAGGATTTAGGTTCTGGATTTAGAATGAATCGATTGCTTCAGGGGGATGTAGGATCAGGTAAGACAATAGTTGCTTTGATTTCGATGCTTACCGTCTTTGAATTTGGAGGGCAATCTGCTTTACTCGCTCCAACTGAAATTTTAGCAGCTCAACATTACAGCACTATACACAAGCTCGTAAAAGGAATTGGCATTGCGGTGGTTCTTTTAACTGGAAAAGACAAAGGTAAAAAAAGGCAGGCCAAATTAGATCAAATCAAAACTGGGCGTGCTAACATAATTATAGGCACACACGCACTTTTTCAACATGATGTATATTATGAAGATTTACTTTTCGCCATAATTGATGAACAGCACCGCTTTGGGGTCAAGCAAAGACTATCTCTTGCCGAAAAAGGAACTAACGTTAATATCTTGGTAATGACGGCCACTCCAATACCAAGAAGTTTGTCTCTGACATACTATGGTGATATGGATATATCTATTTTATATGAAAAACCTAAAAATAGAAAACAAGTTAAAACGGCTGTAATGTCCGACTCCAAAATTGAAAAAATATTTGATCGGCTTGAAATATCTTTGAATGAAAATCGTCGAGTATACTGGGTTTGTCCTTTGATACAGGATAATGAAGTTTTACCATTTACCTCGGCTGAGCGACGTGAAGATATTTTAAAACGAAGGTTTCCGACGGCTAAGATTGGTTTGGTGCATGGACAAATGACTTCAGAGGATAAGGATGGAATTATGCATAAGTTTGCCCATGGTGAAATCAATTTATTGGTGTCCACAACTGTGATTGAAGTCGGTGTGGATGTCCCAGCTGCGTCAATTATGATTGTCGAGGGAGCGGAAAGATTTGGTCTTGCTCAATTACATCAATTACGCGGTAGAGTGGGTAGAGGTTCTGACCAATCAAGTTGTATCCTAATTTATTCAGGGAATTTAGGTAAAAACTCAAAAGCACGACTCGAAATTCTTAGAGGTACGCAAGATGGTTTTAAAATTTCTGAGGAAGACTTACGAATAAGAGGCGCCGGTGATCTTTTGGGTTTGCAGCAGTCAGGGTTACCAAAGTTTTTGATTGCCAATATAGAGAGTCAAAATCATCTTGTAGAAATAGCTCGAGATGACTCACGAATGTTACTTGAGACTGACCCAAAACTTATAACTTCAAGAGGTCGTGCAGTGAGAGATCTTCTTTACTTAATGGATTTACAACGTTCACTGGTTTATATTCAAGTTGGATGAAAATCGTATCAAATGTTCATTTAATGTTCTAATATTGTTCTTTACATGTTCTAATATTTTTGATAATTAAGTAAAATATTAGGAGAAACACAATGATAAAAATTATAGCAAGCGCCAATCGTTGGGGTAGATCAAGATTTGTTGAGGATTTGGTTAGTTTTATTTTATTAGTTGGAATTATTATTTGTTTGTTTAGCTTTCCAACTTATCTGTAAATCAGGTTTACTTACAATAATTTTGTCAAATGCCTCAATTGTAGCATCGAGTACAAGTAATATCGAATCATGTCGATTTTTAAATTGACTGGCAGGTGACAAGAAATGATAGTTAGGAAAAAGTTTGTGTGAATAGTTGGAGCCATTTAACATATCTATGACTGATTGCCTAACCGTCACTATTTCGCAATCAATTTTTCCGATTATGTCGGTTGCTAAAATTGAAGCCGATGCTTGGCCTAGTGCACATGCTTTTACCTCGTGAGAATAACCTTTAATTACTCCACGTTTTATATTCAAATCGACTGTTACCATTGATCCACATAATTTAGATCTTCGCGTTACCGTTATATCAGGACAAGGTAATCTATCTAACAGAGGGATATTTGCGGCGAGAGAGAGTATTTTATTTGAATACAATTCAAATGACTCTTTATACTTTTCCATTTTGAGATCTTTCTATAAGTTTATCGTAAGATATATCTTTTGGTTCAAAATAAAAGGATGATTCGTATGAAAACTGTAAATTTTTCTACTTTAGATTTTCAGTACAACGAAAAGGGCCTAATTCCAGTAATTGTTCAGGATGAAATTAGTAGTCAAGTTTTAATGATGGCTTGGATGAACGCAAAAAGTTTGGAACAAACGGTACGGACAAAAAATATGGTTTATTGGTCTCGATCCAGAAATGAATTATGGATAAAGGGTCAAACATCTGGTAATGGTCAGCAGTTGGTGGAGTTAATGATAGATTGCGATCAAGATTGTCTTCTTGCAAAAGTAAAGCAGATCGGTCCCGCTTGTCATACAAAAAACAAAAGCTGTTTTTACAGGGCAATTGACTGTTAATTTTGTTTCAATTTAAATGCCCTTTCAATCACTTCCTGCGGACTCAATCCAACATTTTTAAAATAATTTACCGATTGAGATGACGATCTTTTCGACATTTTTTTACCTGATATTTCATAAATTAAGTCGTGATGATAGTATACTGGGGTTGGAAGATTAAGTAACTTTTGTAATAGAACTTGAATTGGTGTAACTGAAAGAAGGTCGTTGCCTCGTGTCACATGTGTTACCATTTGTGCGGCGTCGTCAATTACTACAGATAAATTATAACTTGTACCGATATCTTGTCTGGCAATAATGATGTCGCCAAATTTTTGTATAATTTCTGTCTCGGACATGGATATTTCTCTAGCTACGTTGCCTGAGGTTGGTCCAGTCTCCACAAAGACTACCTTTTTTATATTAGTAATTTTTATTGCTTTTTTGACATCTAATCTGATTGCTCTAATTGGTTGTTTTGGTTGAGTAATTTTGCATGTTCCTGGATACACAATATTTGAGTGATCACCAAAATGTGGCGCTGTTACAGCATTTTTAATATCTGAGCGTGTACACGAACATGGATAAACTAAGCCATTTTTTTGCAATTTTTCTATTGCGGTTGTGTAATACCTTTTTCTATTTCTTTGCCGCATAATTTTTCCATTCCATCTAATACCAAGCCACAACAAATTAGATATAATTTCTTTTTCAAAATTAATTTTGCATCGAGTTGAATCGATGTCTTCTATCCGGAGTTTAAATAACCCATTATTTTTTTTTGCATTATTGTAAGCGGTCATAATTGAATAAATGTGACCTAGGTGAAGACTGCCAGTTGGTGACGGAGCGGTTCTTTCGATGATTTGGGTACTTATTTTTTTTGCCATTATAATTCTAAAAGTTGAACTAATTAATTAACCAACTATCAAAATCGCACTTCGCTCGTTTAGTATATTCCTGATATCTTATTTTTCTTCCTTTTCTACCTTTAATTGTATTTGAAACTGGAGGAAAAAGACCAAAGTTTATGTTCATCGGTTGAAAGTCTTTTGATCCTGATTTATTTAGCAAGTGGTTGTAAAGAGCTCCGAGTGCTGTAGTTGCAGGTGGTGGAGAGAGACTTTTGCCAGCAATTTTTTTTGTTAAAAAATTTCCAACCAATAAACCAATCGCAGCACTTTCAACGTAGCCTTCAACTCCAGTAATTTGTCCGGCAAAATATATGTTCGGTTTAGATTTTAGTTCGAGGTATTTATCAAGAATTTTTGGTGAATTTATAAATGTATTTCGGTGTATTCCGCCAAGTCTAGCAAATTTTGCATTTTCAAGCCCAGGAATTGTCTGAAAAACTTCTACTTGAGAAGAGTGTTTCATTTTTGTTTGAAAACCAACAATGTTAAATAAAGTACCATAATTGTTTTCATGGCGCAATTGTACTACCGCGTAGGGTTTCAAATTCGATGAAGATGGATTTGTTAACCCAACTGGTTTCATCGGTCCAAACCTAAGTGTTTCGCGGCCTCGCTCTGCCATAGTTTCAATAGGCAGGCATCCATTAAAATATTGGGTGTTTTTTTCCCACGCATAAAACTCTGTTTTGTCGGCAGAAAGTAATTTATCTATAAAACAGTAATATTCTTTTTTATTTAAAGAGCAATTGAGGTATGCTTTTCTTTCTAGTTCAGTTTCACCCTTATCATACCTTGACTGAAACCATACCTTATTCATATCAATGCTATTAGCGTAAACTATAGGTGCTATTGCGTCAAAAAAAGCCAAGTTCTCGTGACCCGTACGGTTAACTAACTCTACGACCAATTTTTCTGAAGATAGGGGTCCGGTGGCTATGATTACCATTTCATCATTAAAAATCGACAAGTCAGTAACTTCATCTGTCACTCTGGTAACCAATGGATGGTTATTAATAATTTCAGAAATTTCCTTTGAAAACGTTTCCCGATCAACTGCTAGAGCGCCTCCTGCTGGAATTGAATGTTTATAACCCGTTTTAATTATTAAACTATTTGCCTTTCTCATCTCCCAGTGTAGCAACCCCACTGCGTTATTCTCATGGTCATTTGATCTAAATGAATTTGAGCAAACTAATTCCGCTAATTGCTCAGTTTTATGCGCAAATGTACCTTTCATAGGACGCATTTCATAAAGTTTTACAGGTATATTAGCATTTATTAATTGCCAGGCTGCTTCGCAACCAGCCATTCCTCCTCCAATAATGTTAACAGGCATTTCAATTGTCTCTAATTAAGTTATAATTCTACCACACAGTTAAATTAATTTTCAATTTCAGGTTCATTTTTTTCTGCAATCCAAGCCACTGACACTACTTTTTCATTATTTGAAGTATTAAATATTGTAACGCCAGATGCGGTTCTAGATTGTCTGGATATTCCTTGCACGGGACAACGTATTGATTGGCCGGTTGACGTCACGAGCATAATTTGGTCATCATCTTCTACAGGAAATGAGGATATTATCGTATCCTCGCGCCTTTCTAAATTTGCGGCCATTATTCCTTGACCGCCTCGACTGGATACTCTGTATTCGTGCGCTGATGATCTTTTACCGTATCCTGCGGCAGTTACAGTTAGTATCCATTCTTCTTGATCAGCTAGATCAGCAAATCGTTTGTCCGAGATCATTTCGGTAGGATCACTTTGGTCAATCTGTTCTGTTGAACTAACTTCTTCAGACAAATTTTTTCTTATTTTGAAATAAGCCTGTCGTTCTTCTGAACTAGCATCCACGTGGCGAATAATTGCCATCGAAACTACAAAGTCATTTGCTGCAAGTTTTATACCTCTCACACCGATTGAATCTCGTCCTTTGAAAACTCTTACATCAGAAACTGGAAAACGAATTAGTTTTCCCATCGAAGTTGTTAACATAACGTCATTTTGGTTTGAACAAATTTTAACTCCAACCAATGTTGTCTCGTTGGGTAATTTCATCGCTATTTTGCCATTTGCTTTTACGTTTGTAAAATCTGACAATGCATTTCTACGGACGTCACCTGTTGAAGTGGAAAAGAATACCTGAAGATCATTCCAATTTTGTTCAGGTACATCGATAGGTAATATGGCAGCGATCGAAACCCCTTGTGCGATCGGAAGCATATTGATAATTGCTTTACCTCTGGAATTACGTCCACCTTGAGGTAGCCTCCACGTTTTTATTTTGTATACGATTCCATCGGTTGTGAAAAATAATAATGGGGTATGGGTGTTTGCAATGAACAGTGATGTAACAATATCCTCGTCTTTCGTATTCATTCCTTGGCTTCCCTTGCCACCGCGTTTTTGCTCGCGATATTCCGAAAGTGCAGTTCTTTTTATGTAACCGCTTTGTGTCACTGTAACGACCATTTCTTCTTGTTCGATAAGATCTTCGTCGTCCATATCTCCATCGAAATCGACGATTTCTGATCTTCTTGGTGTAGAATATGCCTCACGAACTTCTTTTAGCTCTTCCTTTATTATAGTCAGGATTTCATCCCTTGAGCTTAGAATGGAAAGATATTGTTTTATCTTTGATGCAAGTTCTTTTAATTCATCGCTCACTTCGCTTACGCCCAAAGCGGTTAATCTTTGGAGACGGAGCTCTAAAATTGCACGGGCCTGTTTTTGAGATAGAAAATATGTCCCATCATCATTAATTTTATGGGACGGATCATCTATCAATAAAATAAACTCTTTAATCTCTTTTGCGGGCCACCTACGCCGTGTTAACCTATCTCGAGCCTCACCAGGGTCTGCAGAGGATCTAATTGTTTCAACAATTTCGTCCACGTTAGACACAGCTACGGCGAGACCACATAGCACGTGACTTCGTTCTCTAGCTTTTCTCAGATCGTGAGCTGTTCGACGAGCTACTACTTCTTCACGAAATGTAACAAATGCTGATAGGAATGCTTTTAAATCTAATTGCTCCGGTCTACCGCCATTCAACGCCAACATATTGCAACTAAAACTAGTTTGTAATTGAGTAAATTTATATAATTGGTTTAAAACAACTTCTGGGGTGGCATCTCTTTTTAATTGAATTACTATCCGAACTCCTAAACGGTCAGACTCGTCTTGAACATGAGCGATTCCTTCAATCTTTCGTTCTTTACCAACTTCAGCAATTTTTTCTATTAAATTAGACTTATTTACTTGATAAGGAATTTCAGATACTACTATAGCCCATCTGTCTTTTCTAATTTCTTCAATTTTTGTTTTTGATCTAACAATAACGGATCCTCTTCCTTCCGTGTAGGCTTTTTTTGCTCCCAATTTGCCTAAGATTAAGGCTCCAGTTGGAAAATCCGGAGCTGGTACAATTGCCATTAATTCCTCAATATTAATTTCGTAATTATCGATAAGTGCTAGAGTTGCGTTAATTATTTCGCCTAAATTGTGAGGTGGAATATTTGTCGCCATCCCGACCGCAATACCGCCGGCGCCGTTGACTAACATATTAGGAAAGCGAGATGGCAGAACAGTGGGTTCTCTATCTTTTCCGTCATAGTTATCCTGAAAATCAACAGTATTTTTGTCAATGTCTGCCAGTAACGAATTCGCTACTTTTTGCATTTTTACTTCAGTGTAACGCATTGCGGCGGCAGCGTCACCATCTAGTGATCCAAAATTTCCTTGACCATCTAGGAGAGGCACTGACATAGAAAAGTTTTGTGCCATTCTCACTAATGAATCGTAAATAGCGCTATCACCATGTGGATGATATTTACCCATTACTTCCCCAACGGCACGAGCTGACTTCCTGTAGGCTTTGTCACTCGTGTTCCCAGTTTCATACATTGCATAAAGAATTCTTCTATGAACGGGTTTAAGACCATCTCGCAAATCGGGGATTGCTCGACTAACGATTACACTCATCGCATAATCGAGATAAGACGTTTTCATTTCGTCTTCAATTAAAATATGGGGACCGGGCTGACCACCTAATTCAAGTTGGTTTCTGGTTTCTTCCAAATTACCGTTTTCCATGCCGTCTGATGAGTTATTCACTTTTTGACCAATTCAATTTTGAGTCAACTAACAAAAATAATTGCATTCAATTTAATCTTTCGTTCTTGGTTTTTTTGTGCACTTAAAATGGGATTTCGTCATCAAGATCTCCAATTCCCTCATTCTCACGTGGCCTACTACCCAAACCACTTTGTTGATTGCTTTGAAATTCTGGTGCGGTCTCTTGACTTGATTGTAACATTGATCCATCTGATCTAGAATCTAACATTGTAAGACTTCCTCCGTAGGGTCGTAAAACAACCTCAGTGGAGTACCTATCGTTGCCTGACTGGTCTTGCCATTTCCTTGTTTCAAGTTGACCTTCAATGTATACCTTGGATCCTTTTTTAAGGTACTGTTCAGCTACATTAGAGATTGGTTCTGAAAAAATTGCGATATTATGCCATTGCGTTCGCTCTTGTCTTTCGCCCGTATTGCGATCTTTCCAGTTTTCAGACGTTGCTATTGAAAAATTGCACACTTTACCACCATTTTGAAAAGTTCTGATCTCCGGGTCTCTACCAAGGTTGCCAATTAAAATAACTTTATTTACGCTTCCTGCCATAACGTTCTCCCTTTCGTACCATATTAGTGTTTACATAACATTTTATTTCCGACGTTAAAATAGCTTTTAGCATAATAAAAAATTTATTTTTTTCGCTAGAAAGTTTATAAATTTTGTCCTACAGGTTGAATTCGTAAACATTTATCTTATTTCCACTTATTATAATAAACGTTTGAGACAACTATGCCAGAATTAAAGAATATTGAGGTCAGGGGGGCGCGGGAACATAACCTTAAATCGATTGATGTCAATATTCCAAGAAATAAATTGGTTGTCATTACGGGGTTGTCTGGATCAGGCAAATCAAGTCTAGCGTTCGATACGATTTACGCAGAAGGTCAACGTCGTTACGTTGAAAGTTTAAGTGCATATGCTCGTCAATTTTTAAATATTATGCAAAAACCTGATGTTGATCAGATAGTTGGATTATCACCTGCGATATCGATTGAACAAAAAACTACTAGCAAAAACCCTCGATCAACAGTTGGAACAGTAACTGAAGTATATGATTATCTTCGATTGTTGTTTGCAAGAACAGGAACACCTTTTAGTCCAGCAACTGGCTTGCCAATTGAAGCCCAACAAGTTTCAGAAATGGTAGATAAGATCTTGACACTCGACGATGACTCTCGCATTCACATACTTGCTCCAGTAGTTAGAGACCGTAAGGGAGAGTATAAAAAAGAACTGTTGGAATTGAAAAAAAAGGGGTTTCAAAGAGTAAAGGTTGACGGCGAATATTTTGATCTCGATTCTATTCCACTGCTTGATAAGAAATATAGGCACAATATTGACGTTGTTGTTGATCGAATAGTGGTTTCAGAGAAGATTAAGGATAGATTAGCCGATAGTTTGAGAACGACACTTGATCTAGCAAATGGTATCGCTAAAATAGAGATTGCTGAAGAAGAAAAATTCAAACTTAAGTATGTATTTTCCGAAAATTTTTCTTGTCCAGTTTCGGGATTCACCATTGCTGAAATCGAACCAAGGCTTTTTTCTTTCAATGCGCCGTTCGGTGCTTGTGTTGCATGTGATGGGCTTGGGCTTGAGGGTTTTTTTGATGAAAATTTAATCGTTCCAGATTCGTCAGTGAGTTTGCTGGATGGAGCTATTATCCCTTGGTTGAGAGGAAATTCGCCTTATTTTCGGCAAACCCTCGATTGTTTATCTAAACATTTTAAATTTGAGTTGTCTAAGCCGTGGTTTCAGTTAGAAAAAAAAATACAACATTTAATGTTATATGGCAGTGGAAGTGAGCAAATAAAATTTCGTTATGATGAAGGAGGGAGAGTTTACTCAGTCGAACGGGCTTTTGAGGGAATAATTCCAAACCTTCAGAGGAGGTACGATGAAACTGAAAGTGCGTGGGGTCGAGAAGAATTTTTAAGATATCGATCTAGTCGGTCTTGCAGTTCATGTTCTGGTCACCGTTTAAATGACCAAGCCTTGTCTGTTAGGATAGGAAAAGTCCATATCGGTGAAGTGGTAAATTTGTCAATAGACAAGGCACTTGCTTGGATCCGGCAAGTGCCTGACGAACTTTCCGTGCAAAAAAACATAATTGCGGCGTCCATTATCAAAGAAATAGAGGAAAGATTAGGTTTTCTAGTCAATGTTGGTTTGACTTATCTCTCGTTAAGTCGAAATTCTGGAACTCTCTCTGGAGGTGAAAGTCAGAGAATAAGGTTGGCTAGTCAAATTGGTTCAGGTTTAACTGGTGTGCTTTACGTTTTGGATGAGCCGTCAATTGGGTTACATCAAAGGGATAATGCGAGGCTTCTTGAGACATTAAAGAATTTAAGGGACCAAGGAAATACTGTTCTTGTTGTTGAACACGATGAGGAAGCGATACGCGCCGCAGATTACGTTTTTGATATTGGTCCTGGTGCTGGAATACATGGTGGACGTGTGATTGCGAGCGGAACTCCTGCAGAGATTGTTAAAGTACATGGTTCAATTACGGGAGAGTTTTTATCTGGTGTTAGGTCAATTCCGATTCCAAAATTACGACGATCAGGAAACAATAAAAATATTATAATTTCAAAAGCTTGTGGTAACAACCTCAAAAATGTAGATGTGTCATTTCCGTTAGGAACATTTACTTGCGTAACTGGTGTTTCTGGTGGAGGGAAATCAACCCTGACTATTGAAACATTATTCAAATATGCTTCAATGAAACTAAATGGAGCCAACCAAAATCCTGCAAAATGTGAGTTTGTTGATGGACTCGAGTACTTAGACAAAGTAATCCAAATTGATCAATCTCCAATAGGTCGAACTCCACGGTCGAATCCAGCCACTTACACGGGGGCTTTTACTCCTATTCGTGATTGGTTTGCTGGCTTGCCGGAGTCTACAACGCGAGGTTATTCACCTGGTCGTTTCTCATTTAATGTCAAAGGTGGTCGATGCGAGGCGTGCCAAGGCGATGGATTAATAAAAATAGAAATGCATTTTTTGCCTGATGTCTATGTTACCTGTGACAGTTGTAAAGGAAAACGGTATAATAGAGAAACATTAGAAGTTAAATTTAAAGGCAAGAGTATTGCCGATGTTTTAGATTTGACTGTAGAAGAAGCGGAAACTTTCTTTTCGGCGGTTCCTTCTATTCGAGAAAAAATGGCAACATTGATCGATGTTGGGCTTGGGTATATTAAGGTAGGGCAACAAGCGACTACTTTATCAGGAGGTGAAGCTCAAAGAGTTAAACTATCAAAGGAACTAGCCAAAAGGGCAACTGGAAAAACTATTTATATTCTCGACGAACCTACGACAGGGCTGCACTTTGAAGATGTTCGTAAGTTATTGGAGGTGCTACATAAATTAGTAGATCAAGGAAATACTGTGATTGTTATTGAACATAATTTGGATGTGATTAAGACCGCTGACTATATTATTGACATTGGCCCTGAAGGAGGTGACGGTGGCGGAAAAATAGTTGCAATTGGACCACCGGAGGCAATTGCTTTGGAAAAGCAAAGTGCTACAGGTAAATTTTTAAAGGGCTTATTAAACCGTGACCCTGTTGCGGCAGAGTGATTATAAAGCTTGACGTTTGTTTCTGATTATAGTTGCGTCATCTATGATATTATAATTTGGACGTTTTGAATGAGAATTGGTCTATATCCGGGAACTTTTGATCCCTTAACATTTGGTCACATGGATATCATTCGTCGTGCGGCTGGACTAGTTGACAGACTAGTTGTAGGTGTCGCGGTAAATACTGATAAGGATCCGTTGTTGTCAAGCAATGAACGAGTTAAAATAATTCAAGGTCAGGTAAATACTCTTAGGCTTGGGTTGAAGGTTGATATTATTACGCATCAGTTTGATAATTTGTTGATTGATTGCGCAAGAGACGTAGGGGCTTCAGTTATATTTAGGGGCTTGCGCGCGGTATCGGATTTTGAGTATGAGTTTCAGATGGTGGGCATGAACCGAGCGCTGAATGGATCAATAGAAACGGTATTTTTGATGGCGGATGCTAACCACCAGGCAATTGCATCAAAATTAGTGAAAGAGATTGCGAGATTAGGTGGAACGATTAATAATTTTGTACCAGAAGAAGTAGCGAATATAATGCGTGAAAAACTTAAAATGAAAAATATTTAAATTCGAAGGAGTGCATATGGCTGAGCTAAATTTTAAAACCCTTGAAATAGAACTGAAAAACGGGGTTGTTGAAGTTTCGTTGTTACCAGACATTGCCCCTAAGCATGTTGAACGCATTGGTAGACTGGCTAAAGAGGGTTTATATGATAATGTTGCTTTTCATCGAGTTATCGATGGTTTTATGGCACAAACTGGTGATGTAGAATTTGGAAATGTCGAAAAAGGTTGGGATAAAACGCGCGCTGGGACCGGCAGTTCTACCGAATCTAATTTACCAGCCGAGTTTTCAAAACTTCCCTTTGATAGGGGTACGTTGGGAATGGCCCGCGCACAGGATCCTAACTCAGCAAATAGTCAATTTTTTATAATGTTTGAAGATGGTCATTTTTTGAACGGTCAATATACAGTATTCGGTCGAGTTACGAAAGGAATGGATTTTGTTGATAAAATAATCCGTGGTGACAAGGCGGATAATGGATCAGTCGATAATCCAGATATTATGATTAAGGTTAAAGTCAAATGAACCTCCATTTTTTCTGGGTATTAAAAAACGTCAGAGATATCTGCATAAGCGTAGGCTTACTCTTCATAACAATTTCGTTCATAAACTCGCCTGCAGTAGCTAAAGAAACCTTACGTTTACATATAACGGGCCAATCATCAGGTGTTATCGACATAATGTTAAATGGTGACATTGCTCCAGAGCATGTGAAAAGAGTGAAACTTCTAACTAGAGAGAAAAAATATGATGGAGTTGCTTTTCATAGAGTCATACCAGGATTTATGGCTCAAACTGGAGATGTTAAATTCGGAAATATAAATAACTTTGACCCAAGTTTAGTAGGTATGGGCGGATCAGATTATCCAATACTGAACCAAGAATTTTCGAATACACCCTTTGTTAGAGGAACTGTTGGCATGGCACGCGCTATGGATCCAAATTCTGCAAATAGTCAATTTTTTATTATGTTTGAGCCTGCACCTCATTTGAACGGTCAATATACCGTGATCGGTGAAGTCACTCTTGGAATAGAGGTTGCCCTTGCAATTAAAAAAGGTCTTACATCTAACAATGGTTCGGTTGAGTCGCCCGATTACATTGTTACAGCTGAGATCATTGATAACGATTGATAAAGTATTTTCATTTTTAAATGTGATCCGGTATTTTTACTAACGCGTGCCGTTTTTTGCCAACCGAAAGTTTGATAACTTTTCCGCTTTTCATATCTAAAAGACGAGTATTCTTTTTGGTAATTATAGTATCATTAATTTTTGCGCTCCCGCTTTCAATCAGACGTTTTATTTCTTTGCCAGAAGATGCTAGACCAACTTTTAAAAATAATTGATTAATGGGAATATTATTTTCAATATCATTTCGATTTAAAGTCACAGTAGGAAGATCCTCGCCCACGCTTTGATCATGAAATACTTTTTTTGCTGTTAGCTGGGCGCTTTTTGCTGCTTCTATTCCGTGACACAAAGCCGTAACTTCGTTAGCCAATAGCTCTTTTGCCTTATTTATTTCAGAACCTTCCAAATTTTCAACTTCAATACACTCTTGCAATGGAATTTCAGTAAAAAGTTTCATAAACTTGCCTACGTCGCGGTCTTCGGTATTTCGCCAATACTGCCAGAATTCATAAGGTGATGTTAAATCTTTATTTAACCATACTGCCCCGTTTTGCGTTTTACCCATCTTTTGTCCCGATGCTGTTGAGAGAAGAGGGCAAGTAATTCCAAAAACATTCTTTTCAATTGCGCGTCTGGTAAGATCGATTCCATTGACGATATTTCCCCATTGGTCAGAGCCCCCAAGTTGTAAAACGCAATTGTAACGCAGGTTTAATTCTAGGAAATCATATGCTTGTAAAATCATATAATTAAATTCCAAGAAAGATAATGATTGCTCCCTATCAATTCGAGACCTCACTGACTCAAATGAAAGCATTCTATTTACTGAAAAATGTTTTCCAATATTTCGAAGAAAGTCCAAGTAATTAATGTTGTCCAGCCAATCAGAATTATTGACCATGATTGCTTTGTTTTCAATATTTCCATATCGTAGATAGTTTGAAAATACTGATTTAAGGCTGTCGATGTTTTCTTTAATTTCGTCCTCGCCTAAAAGAGGACGATCTTCTGATCTAAAAGATGGATCACCGACTTTAGTGGTACCTCCACCCATTAGAGTTATGGGTTGATGTCCACACTTTTGCAGCCATCGTAACATCATCAAGGGTACAAGGTGACCAACATGCAGGCTTTTAGCTGTTGCATCGTATCCTATATAACCAACAACTTTTTGTGATAAAAATAATTCGTCTAATGTTGTAATATCAGTACTATCTTGCACGAAGTCTCTTTCATGCATTATTTTTATAAAATCACTTTTAGGTTGAAAGGGCATGTTTTTCCTTGTGCTATTACTAGCGACTATTTTCAGTCATTCGTCGTCTCACGTACGCATCAACTTTACTTATCATTAATTCCATACCTGGCTCAAAAAAATGATTGGCTCCGTCGATGGTTTCATGTGTGATTGTAATTCCTTTTTGTAGCTTAAGTTTTTCAGCCAGTTGTTCAACTTCCTCCGGTGGTACGATTTTGTCTGCTGTTCCATTTATTAGCATACCAGATGATGGGCAAGGGGCTAAAAACCCGAAATCGTGATTGTTTGCGGGTGGTGCAGCCGCAATGAACCCTGTAACTTCTGGGCGACGCATCAACAATTGCATGGCAATCCAAGCACCAAAAGAAAACCCAGCTACCCAACAAGATTTAGCATTTGGAATTTGATTTTGTAGATAATCTAATGCTGCCGCAGCATCCGAAAGCTCGCCTATGCCGTGGTCGTATTCACCTTGACTTCTGCCTACTCCCCGAAAGTTGAACCGTAAACATGTGAAACCCATGTTTAAAAATGCATAATGCATGTTGTACACTACTTTATTATTCATTGATCCGCCTAAATTTGATTGTGGATGAAGGATAATAGCAATCGGAGCATCATCATTTTTTTGTGGGTGAAAACGTCCTTCTAACCGGCCTTCTGGACCAGGAAAAATTACCTCGGGCATGTTACTCTCCTGTTACGGCTTAGCTTGACCAAATTGGTTGCATAGTTTAGAAAGGTTCTAAGTTGATAATGATACGACGTATGGTGAATAGCCAGTTATATCTAATTCGTCAACTATGTGTGAGGAAAAACTGGAATGAAACTTAGTACAAAGGGTAGATATGCCATGATTGCACTCGTCGATTTAGTACTGCATGGAGCTAAAAGGCTAGTCACATTGGTGGAAATTTCGGACCGACAGGACATATCATTACCTTACTTAGAGCAATTATTTGTCAAACTTCGACGAGCAGGAATAGTGGTTTCTGTCCGTGGACCAAGTGGTGGCTATAAATTGGCGAAAGCTCCTAATGAGGTTAGAATATCTGATATACTTTGCGCTGTAGATGAGGGTATGAATGCCCTTTCACTTGGAGCGGGTGCTTCTATACCGAATCCAGAAACACGAGCTTATCAATTGACAGATAGATTATGGGAACAGCTATCTGCGAATGTCTACGTATTTCTTCACCAAACTAGGCTATCAGACGTTATTTTTGAGCAGATGGTTCCCTGTCCAGCTGTGCCTTCATTTGTTGAATTGGTAGACGAATGAGTGGTGAGAGAGTTTATTTAGATTTCAATGCCACAACGCCGTTAACTGATCCTTGCAAATACGCAATGGTTGAGTCAATGAATACTATCGGAAATGCAAGCTCAATTCATTTAGAAGGTCGAAAGGTACGAGCTTTGATCGAACACGCTCGAGAGAGGGTGTGCACATCTCTTGACACAGAGCCAGAGAATATCATTTTCACGTCAGGAGCCTCAGAAGGGGCCGCTTATATTCTAAAAGAGAAAAATCTAGTTTGTGCTGCGATAGAACATTCTTGCGTCAGTTCTTGGTGTCAACCTTCGATAAAAGTATCAAGCGATGGAATTGTAGAACTTTTTGATGAATCACAAAGTTCGGTTCAGTTTGCAAACTCGGAAACTGGAATTTTGCAAAAACTGCCTGAAGGTCTGTACATGAGTGACGTTGTTCAAGCTATTGGAAAAATAAGTTTTTCTTTTAACCAGTCCAAGTTTAAGTCAGTCATTGTTTCAGCTCACAAGTTTGGAGGGCCACCGGGTGTTGGGGCAGTAATCGCCGAACCTAGTATACATGTGAAACCGTTAATTATCGGTGGAGGGCAAGAGCGAGGGCGTAGATCAGGAACTGAAAACTTGATTTCGGTCGTTGGATTTGGCGCCGCAATTGAATTTGCGAAAACGCAATTAGATGATGGCGTGTGGGAACAAGTCGCTGAATTACGAGATTTATTGGAAGATGAACTTGCCAATAGTTCTCCGAATACTATTTTTGTTGGTAAAGGGGGTGCGCGACTACCTAATACGTCGTGTTTCATCACGCCAGGATGGACCGGTCAAATGCAAGTCATGCAGATGGATTTGGCGGGTTTTTCAATCTCAGCTGGATCAGCATGTTCCAGTGGGAAAGTAAGCCGAAGCAATGTATTAATTGCGATGGGATTTAGTTCAGAATTGGCGGGATGTAGCGTCAGAGTATCAATTGGGAGTAAAACAACTAAACACGAAGTGTATGCTTTTGTCCAAGAATGGTCGCGAATTCAAAATAAACGTCAAAAGCGTGTAGCATAATTTGATTTTCAAATAATTTTTAACAGGAAAGTAGGAAAAAATGCCAGTACTTGATGAACCATTAAGGGATGGAGTAGATGTTGAAACCGTAAATACGGTTAGATCGGTAGGTTCGCAGTATAAATATGGGTTTGTTACTGAAATCGAAATGGACTTTGCACCAAAAGGCCTATCTGAGGAGATTGTACGTTTGATTTCAGAAAAAAATAATGAACCGTCGTGGATGACAGATTGGCGTTTAAAAGCTTACCGTCGTTGGGTTAAACTTAAAGAACCTGATTGGGCAATGATCGAGCATCCGCCGATAAATTATCAGGACTTATACTATTATGCTAAGCCAGAATCTATGACAACAAAGCCAAAGTCATTAGATGATGTTGATCCTAAACTTTTAGAAACTTATGAAAAATTAGGTATACCTCTTCAAGAACAAATGCAATTGGCCGGAGTTGAAACAACCGGTAACGGTGAACAGGATGTTGTTTCCAATAAAGTAGCCGTTGATGCCGTTTTTGATAGCGTTTCAGTCGGAACGACTTTTCGAAAAGAACTTGCTGAGGCTGGTGTAATTTTTTGTTCAATAACGGAAGCTATCATTAATTATCCAGATTTAGTGAAAAAATATTTGGGTTCCGTAGTTCCAGTTAACGACAATTTTTTTGCTACTTTGAATTCTGCTGTTTTTTCTGCTGGGTCGTTTGTTTACATACCCAAGGGTGTGAAGTGTCCCATGGAGCTTTCCACATATTTTCGGATCAATGCTGAAAATACAGGTCAGTTTGAGCGGACGTTAATTATTGCAGATGAAGGTTCGTATGTGAGCTATTTAGAGGGATGTACAGCTCCAATGCGAGATGAAAATCAGTTACACGCGGCTGTCGTTGAACTAGTAATACTAGACGATGCCGAAGTGAAATATTCAACTGTCCAAAATTGGTATCCAGGCGATGAAGATGGCAGAGGTGGCATATACAATTTTGTAACCAAAAGAGCGGATTGTAGGGGTGTCAGGTCTAAAGTTATGTGGACGCAAGTAGAAACTGGTTCCGCCATCACTTGGAAATACCCGTCTTGTATTCTTCGGGGAGACAATAGTCAGGGCGAATTTTATTCCATCGCGATAGCTAATAACATGCAACAAGCTGATACGGGAACAAAAATGGTTCATTTGGGTAAGGCGACCAAAAGCCGAATTGTGTCAAAAGGAATTTCCGCAGGAAAGGCGCAAAATACTTACCGGGGTCTTGTATCGGTCCACCCAAAGTCTCAGGATAGTAGAAACTATACTCAATGTGATAGTTTGTTGATTGGTAACAAATGTGGAGCCCATACGGTTCCCTACATAGAGGTAAAGAATAATTCATCTCGAGTTGAGCATGAGGCTACGACTTCTAAGGTAGATGAAGATCAATTATTTTATTGTCGGCAAAGAGGAGTTGGAGAAGAAGAGGCCGTCGCTTTAGTAGTAAATGGATTTTGCAAAGAGGTTTTACAGGCATTACCAATGGAGTTTGCAATGGAAGCTCAGAAACTTGTTGCAATTTCATTGGAGGGCTCTGTTGGTTAGTAAGGAAATAAAAATGTTAGAAATTAGAGACTTATGCGTACGGCTTGAAGAAGAAAAAAAAGAAATTCTAAAAGGTGTTAATCTCACTGTTAACGAAGGTGAGGTGCATGCGATTATGGGACCAAATGGCTCTGGGAAGTCAACTATGTCTTACGTTCTTGCAGGAAAATCAGGTTATGAGGTCACTAAAGGTAGTATTAACCTGAAAGGCATTAATATTTTGGAGATGGAACCGGAGGAAAGAGCGGCTTTAGGGCTCTTTTTAGCATTTCAGTATCCAATAGAAATTCCGGGGGTAGGTAATATGACTTTCCTGAGAACAGCTCTTAACTCGCAAAAAAAACTTAGAAAAGAGAGTGAGCTAAATGCTGCTGAATTTTTAAAGCTTGTAAAAGAACAGGCTAAAATGCTCAATATCGATATTGAAATGCTAAAAAGACCATTAAATGTTGGGTTCTCGGGAGGAGAAAAAAAACGAAATGAAATATTACAAATGGCGATGTTAGAGCCAAGTATGTGTGTTCTTGATGAAACTGACAGCGGTCTTGACGTAGATGCCATGAAATTAGTTGCCAAGGGAGTGAATTCTTTGAGAAATAAGAAAAGGTCATTTCTCGTCATTACCCACTATCAACGATTATTAGATCATATTATTCCAGACGTTGTCCATATTATGTCCGATGGAAAAATAATCCAATCTGGTGGAGCTGAACTTGCTCTCGAAGTAGAAAATAATGGTTATTCTAACCTTAAAGAGACAGCCTAGATATGGCAAGCATCGTATCCACTCGGTTTGGTTTGGCAAAAGAACTTTTGAAATTAAACTATCCTAAAGAGCAACCAATTACATCGATAACGTCTGCGCGGGAAACAGCAAAAGAGCGCTTTGAAGAATTAGGTGTGCCTTTAGAGAGAGACGAATATTGGAAGTTTAGCTCTCCAAACAGGTTTACGTCGATTGCAGCAATGGGTGGGCAAGGTGTTGAAAAAGTAGAAACAATTGAAAAAGGAAACGGTGACGAGATACAGGTTTTCTTTAAAGATGGGATATTAGATTATAACCTATCCAATTTAAATTTAGGTTATCCCGAAATAGAAATAATTGGTTTAAATGATGTTAGTTCTTCTAGTGTGCCATGGGTTGAAAAACTTTACGGAGAGTTGGAAGCGGGAAGTCATCAGCAATTAAGGCGACCGCTAGCAGCATATAATACGGCTTGTGCGTCAGATGGGATATTTATTAGAGTAAAAAAAATTACAAAAAAACAGATAGTAATAAATTATATTGGTGAAATAGCTAATTCTGAGTCATTAATCCATAATTTAATTAAACTCGAGCCAAATACAAACTTAACCTTAATTGAAAAAGGAGAGGGCGCTTGTCGATCAAATAGAACAACTGAGGTAGATTTGTTGGGTAATTCTCAATTAAATCATGTACGTTTTTTTGGCAAAAACGTGAGTTCCGATGTTCTCAATCAAATTTTTGTAAGACAAGCGTCACACAGTACATACAACGAATTTTCTTTAATAATAAATAATGAGTTTATCCGGAACGAGTTCCATGTTGCCCTCGAGGGACAACATGCAAAGGTTTCCTTATCAGGTGCAAACTTGGGCAAAGGAAATAATATACAGGATGATACTATTTTTATTGCTCATAAGAAGCCTGATTGCGAAAGCCGTCAAGTTTTCAAAAAAGTTTTACAAGAAAATGCGACAGGAATTTTTCAAGGTAAGATATTTGTGACTGCTGATGCCCAAAAGACTGATGGTTATCAAATTAGCAAAGGTCTTCTTATTGGGTCGGAAAGTAAGTTTCTGACTAAACCAGAATTAGAAATCTATGCTGATGATGTTATTTGTTCCCACGGCTCGACATGTGGTGCGATTGATGAAGAAAGTTTATTTTATTTAAGTTCTCGCGGTGTATCCAAAGCAGAGGCTGTTGGGATGTTAATCTTAGCTTTTTTAGATGAAGCCGTCCAA
>MDTB01218395.1_pt1 | contig 30837 bp, 31 predicted proteins | sample 811161 | NCBI WGS metagenome assembly MDTB01 (sample SAMN05326650, study PRJNA326480) | marine metagenome | isolation source: seawater | place: Mediterranean Sea | collected 2009 | reverse complement strand
GTCGCCTATTTTACCACAATTATCTGTAACAAAATTTGCTGCTTTAAATGAATATATTCTATATCCATTTGTATAATCACTAACTGGTACTCTAAGTAAAAATTTGGTTAATTTATTTGAAAGATTTGATAAAATTTTCCTATTAAGACTCCAATTTCTAATTTGACTATTTTTTTTGTATCTACTTGAAATTAATAAATCTAGATTATGCTTTTTAAAATAATCTATATTATATGATAGTTCCTCTGGATTGTGAGATAGATCTGCGTCCATTTCTATAATGAATTCAATATCAAAATTTAATTTTAAAATATGCTTAATACCAAATATAACAGCGGATCCTCTGCCTCCTTTTTTTTTTCTATTCAAATAAATAATTCTAAAAGATTGATTTTTTATTTTTTTTTCAAAACTATCCTCTGAGTCATCTACAATAACCACTGTAAAATCTATTAAGTTACATTTGGCTATTTTGTCTAATATAATATTTATATTTTCATATTCTCGGTAACAAGGAATAATTATAAATTTATTCATTTTACTAAAATATTTTTATTTTCGCTTTTTTCAATTTTTTAATATCAGCAACAGAAAAATTAACTTCACTATTACAAATTATTTCCTTTTTTTTACTTATATTTTTATAAATAAAATCTTTTATAGAAGTACCCTTTCCAGAGCCAATATTATAAACACCCCTTAATTTTTTATTGTATATTTGAAGAATTATTTTAATTATTTTTTCTGCATTAGAAAAATCTCTTACGCAATTGCCGTTTTTTATAAATATTTTTTTAGACTTTAATCTTTTGATCTTATCTTTTATTGATGGGTATAAAAAAGGTTTTTTTTGAGTTTTATGAAATATACTAAAAATTCTTCCAATAAAAAAATTAATTCTGTTATCTTTAATAAGTCTGATTTCTTTCTCTGCGAGTAGTTTTGTTTTTCCATAGTATGTAATTGGTAAAAGTTTCGATTTTTCAGTAATAGGTTTTTTAGAAAATTTATAAACATGAGAAGAGCTTGGAAAAAATAAAAAAATTTTTTTTTGACTTTGAATTATAGATTTTAACAGATTTTTTACACCTAATACATTAGTATTATAGGATTTTTTTTTATTTTCATTTGATTTTAAAACAGAAGTATATGCAGCAAAGTGAAAAATATAATCAATATTTTCTTCATCATTAAGCCATTTCTTAATTTCATTTATTTTAGTGATATTCCCTTTAAAGCTTGAATAATGAATCTTTTTTTTTTTTAATTGTTTAATTAATAACTTTCCTAAAAAACCCGAACTTCCTGTGATACCTAATTTTTTCAATGTACTAATGATAAATGATTGTTATATATATACTTAAATATGAAAAAAAAAACAGCTATCATTTTTGGTGTTACTGGCCAAGATGGTTATTATCTAACAAGACTATTAATTAAAAAAGATTATATTGTACATGGAATAAAAAGAAGATCATCATCTGTGCCTACAAAAAGAATTGATGCTTTCCTTAATCAAAAAAATTTTCATGTTCATTATGGAGATCTTACTGACGCAGCGTCTATTCAGAACTTAATAAGCACAATTAAACCGGATGAAATATATAATTTAGCAGCACAATCACATGTAGGTGTATCATTTTTCACGCCCCTTTATACAGCTAATGTAAATGCAATAGGTGTATTGTCTATTTTAGACACAATAAGAAATAGTCAAAAAAAAATAAAATTTTATCAAGCAGGAACCTCTGAAATGTTTGGAAAAACAAAGGATAAATTTCAATCTGAAGAAACAAAATTTAATCCTCAAAGTCCTTATGGGACTGCAAAACTTTTTGCCCATCATATAACGCAAAACTACAGGGAAGCTTACAAAATTTTTGCTTGTAATGGAATATTATTTAATCATGAAAGTCCATATAGGGGAGAAAATTTTGTTACAAAAAAAATTATATCAACATTAACAAAAATTAAGTTTCGGATTGAAAAAAAATTGATACTTGGAAATCTTTATTCAAAAAGAGATTGGGGTCATGCAAGAGATTATGTAGAGGCAATACATAAAATACTACAACAAAAAAAACCTGATGATTATGTTATAGCATCAGGAAAACAATATAGTATTAAACAATTTGTCAACCTAACTGCATTAAGACTAGGGATAAAATTAAAATGGATTGGTAAAGGACTAAAAGAAAAAGCTATTACACCTTCAAAACAAATTATTATTGAAGTAGATAAAAAATATTTTAGACCACTAGAGGTTGATCACTTAAGAGGAAAATATACAAAAGCTAAGAAAGTTTTAAAATGGAAACCAAAAACCAATATTTACCAATTAATAGATGAAATGATTGATGAGGAAAAAAAACTAATCAAAAATTTAATAAGATAAAAATTTATTTTTAAAGAATTTTTTCAATTTTATTTTTTCTAAACCAATTTAGCGTATTATTTAAACCAGTCTCAAATTGAGTAAAACTTATTTTTCCTATAAATTTTTTTAGTTTAGAGTTATCTCCATGAGTTTTGATTATATCTGCTTTTTGTAAAGATCTCATGACAATTTTTGGTTTATTAATAGTCCTTGAGTAATGTTTAATTGTTTTGGTTATGTTGATTGGTTTTCCCGAACATACATTAAAAATATCATGCTTTTTTTTTAACTTAATTTTTTGTAATTTTATTAAAATTTGAACTAAATCTTTAATATAAGTAAAATCTCTTACATGATTTCCACGATTATTGAGATAAAAAATTTTTTTTTTAAAAGAACTAGTTAAAAATTTTGTTACAAACATGTCTGGTCTTCCCCATTCACCAAAAATAGTAAAAAATCTCAAACCTATCATATTCATATTATATAATTTTGAATAATTCTCTGCTAACTCTTCATTAAACTTTTTAGTCATACCATAAATATTTTTTGGTTTTATTGGCTGTTTTTCTGATAAAGGAAAATTTCTACTTTCACCATAAACAGAACTAGAGGAAGCATAAATAAACTTTTTAACTTTAGTATTTTTTACTGACTCAATTAAATTACAAAAACCACTTAAATTAGATCTAATATATTTTTGTGGGTTTACTAAAGAATATCTAACACCCGCCTGGGCAGCAAAATGAAAGATAACATCAATCTTCTTTTTTTTTAAATTTTTTTTTAACAAAGATTCACTAGCAATATCAATTTTTAAGAATTTAAATTTTTTAAATTTTTTTAGTAATGAAATTCTTTTTTTTTTTAATCTCGTAGAATAATAATCATCATAATTGTCGATACCAATCACAAGATTTTTTTTTTCTAATAATGCATGTGCTAAGTTAAACCCAATAAAGCCTGCACATCCAGTTATTAAAATTTTCATAATTTACTTTCGGTTTAAAATCATTTTATTTGCTCGCTTTTCCCATGTATTATTAATTGCAGTCTTCTGAGCGTTCAAACTAATTTTTTTTGATAAGGCTTTATTTTTAAGAATAGTTTTAATAGCATCGTCCCATTGATTTACATTATTACTTTCAACAATCAAAGAATTAATCTTGTCTTTGAGTATTTCAGTAATTCCAGGTAAGTTTGAGGAAATAATTATTTTACCTGATGCTAAATAATCAAACATTTTAAGTGGAGAACAATACGATGCTGTATTTAAGCTCTTAGAATTTATTTGTACAATTTTTTGATACGGCATTAATAAAATATCTAAATTGAACAATAAATTTGGAACTTTTGAATATGGTACATGATCTAAAACCTTTATATTGGAAGTGAGTTTTTTATCAAATATAAAATTTTTATCTTTTCCAATAAGATAGAAATTTAAATTTAAATTTTTTTTTGCTACTTCTATTATTAGTTCAATCCCCCTTCCTTTATAAAAGCTACCTAAGTAACCTACATTTTTTAAATTTTTTTTATATTTGGGTTTCTTAAAATTAGTAATATCCACTGCGTCATGTAAAATTATTTTTTTTTTAACTTTAAACTTAGTAGAAAGTTTTGATGAAATAAATATAACTTTTTCAACATATTGGGAATTTATAAAATTAAGATTAATTAATAAAAATTTTGTTAATCCTCTAATTTCGTTATGAATCTCGGTACTATGAGAAATTTTAAATAAGCTTAAAAAAAAACTTGAAATCAAACTTCTTGTTATAATAAAACTTTTTTTTTTATCTTTAAGATAAGTTGCTACTTTAAAACCAAAAATTATTCTTTTTAAAAAATTAATTTTATTTTGATTTTGAAATATATTCCTTATTAAAAAGGATTTTTTACCTCTTAAAATATAGTTTTTTTTTAATGTTCTAAAAGATATATTTTTATTTATATTAAATAATAATAATTCAGTCGATGAAAATTTAAGAGATAATTCATTACACATTTTTATAACATGTGTGGAATATGCACTTTTATTTGGTAAAAATATTTCAGCAATATAATAACAATTTTTCATCGATTAAAAAATTTTAATAAAAATAGTTTTGATATTTTTTTTAAGGTAATTCTGTATTTGTTTATAACCTACATCATGATTTACTAATTGGATTATTGCGTCATATTTATCTCTACAATTTAAAAAATTAATTCGATAACTTTTATAAAAATATTTGTTATCAATCGTAGGATCAAAAACTTTAATTCTATTATTTCTTTTTAACAACTTGAGTATTATTTTTTGTGCTATAGAATTTCTTTGATCACCAACATTTGGCTTATAAGACTCACCGGCAACTAAGATTTTATCTTTCAAATTTAATTTGTATTTTTTTAATTCACTTAGAATTTTTTTATAAGCAAAATTTTCCATTTGATTGTTTACATTTCTGCCAGCTAAAAGGATTTCCATTTTAAGTTTGTGTTTTTTGGAAATGTAGGACAGATAATAAGGATCAACAGGCAAACAATGACCACCTACTAGCCCGGGTTTAAACTTTATGAAATTCCACTTTGTAGAAGCTAAGTTTATTACCTCTTTAAAATTTATATTTACTTTGTCACAAAATTTATAAATCTCATTAAATAAACCAATATTTAAATCTCTTTGTATATTTTCGATAACTTTAGCTGTTTCTGCAGATTCTATATCGCTAGTATAAGTTATTTTCTTTGATATTTTTTTAAAGATACCCTTAACTATTTTTATTCTTTTTGCACTGTTGTCACTAAATGCAACTATTTTATTTATAGTATTTAGTTTTTTTGTTTTGTCACCAGGATTAATTCTTTCTGGACTGTACCCCAAAAAAAAATCTTTTGATGATTTAAGACCACTCATTTTTTCGAGAGTTTTTTTACAAATTTTGTTAGTCACTCCTGGAAACACAGTTGACTCAAAGAAAACAATATCATTTTTTTTTAAAATTTTACCAACTAACTTACAAGAATTAATTAGCATCCTTAAATCAGGATTTTTGTTTTTAAATATTGGTGTGGGAACAGTAACTATAAAAAAATTACATTTTTTTATGTCTGTTATATTTGACGTGAGAATACTTTTATTTTTTTTAAATAATCTAATTTCATCTTTTTTAAATTCTTTATAAACGTCAACAAATTCATTAAGTTTTATTATTCTTTTCTTATTTATATCAAAACCAGTTACATTTAATGTTTTTGATAAATTTAAGAATATTGGTAAACCAACATAACCTATACCTATGACACAAACTTTAGTTCTCATTTTTTATTAATAATTAATAACATAAATTTTAAAATCATCTTTATAAATTTAGAAAAATTTTTTAGATCTAAATAATACTTAAAATACTTTTTAAAAAATAGAATTTTTTGTAATAAAATTAATTTGTGTTTTTTAGACCATTGTTCAGGATGATTTTGTAAATAAACATACCTTTTGCTAGATATAAAATATTTTTTTTTCGATAAAACTCCTTTTATAAATAAATCTTTATCAGCACCTCCTGATATTTTTAAATCATATCCTTCTAGATCTAAAAAAGTTTTTTTTTTAATTATTACATTTGAACATACAATACCAGGGTTATAATGTAGATAATCATCAATTTTAAAAACAAAAGGTATCTTTTTATTTTTTTTAATTTTTTTTTTATTAAAAAAATCAAAGGTATTATAAATGATAATATCATTTTTCTTTTTTTTTAAAACTTCATGAGCATCAAATAAATAATTTTTATGCCAAAAATCATCGTCATCTAAAAAAGCGATAAAATTTCCTTTTGCTTGAACCGCACCAATATTTCTTGAAATTAAAGCATTATTTTTTTTTTCATTTTTCAAGTATTTAATAGAAACATATCTAAATTTCTTATCAAATTTTTTTACTATTTTTTTTGTTTCGAAATTATCACAATCGTCTATGATTAATATTTCAAAAGGCATTTTTCTTTGAGATAAAGATAATTTTATTGCACGACTTAGAAAATTATTTCTGTTATGTGTTGGAATTATAACGCTAAAATTTACCATAACTATTATCTTCTAAAAAAAGAATTAAGTTTAGAATAAATGTAATCGATATCTTTTTTATTTATTTTCAAATGAAATGGAAGAGATAAAGTTTGTTGCCCCCATTTTTCGCTAACACTACATTGAAATTTATATTTTTTTTTGTAATAAGTTAATTCAGTGATTGATCTATAGTTAACAGTAACTTGAATATGATTTTTATTTAAAAAAGAAATTAATTTATCTCTTTTTTTAACATCTACACCAATTGGAAATAAATGATAATCTCTTAAAACATTTGAATTTGAAATTGGTAAAGTTATTGATTTTATGTTTGATATTTTTTTATACAGATTGTCATAAATTTTTTTTCTTTTTATCATTTTTTGGTCATAAATTTTTATTTGCTTTTCTAACAAAGAAGCATTTATGTCACTTAAATTCGCTTTAAATCCTTTTGTTATTACATCCCAATGTGAATATTTGTTATTTTCAAATCTTTTCATCGCTGGCTTTGTCATGCCATTATTTGAAATAGACTTTATATTTTCATAATGATTTTTGTTGTTTAAAATTATTGCTCCACCTTCTCCACATGTGATATTTTTTGTTGCATAAAATGAGAAAACAGCAAAATCAGAATTGGTTCCAATTATTTTATTTTGATAAAATCCTGAAAAACAATGAGCGCAATCTTCTAATATTAAGATATTTTTTCTAATTTTCTTTTTTAATTCAAACACATTAAAAATATTCCCATATAAATGAACTGGCATTATTAATTTTGTCTTTTTAGTGATTTTTTTTAAAGTATCAGGGATACTTAATAGTTTAGTTCTTTCATCAATGTCTGCAATTACCAATTTACAACCAACCATCTCAACTACATTTGCACATGCAACAAATGTATTTGCTGGAATAATGACTTCATCATCTTTTTTTAAGTTTAGAGATAAAAATAATGAAATAACACCATTGGTCCATGAATTAGTTAAATAACAATATTTTTTATTAAATCTCTTAGATATTAATTTTTCTACTTTTCTTGTTATAGGGCCAGAAGTTAAAAATAGACTTGATATAGACTTATTAACGTCTCTATAATTTTTTTTAATCTCGTGTTCATAAAATTTGATCTTTCTCATTTTTTGTTTAGTAATTCTGCGTAAACATTGAGGGTTACTTTATTTTTTGCATAAGGGAATTTATCACCTTTTATTTTTTTTATCGTACTATAAATGGCACTGTTAATATATTTTTTAGTCAAATACTTCTTATTAATCAAGTGCATTGTTTTTGTTGATACTTTATATGATCTATTATCAGTATTAAATTTCTCATGTTTAAATCTTACCTTACTTCCAAAATATGAATAAATTTTTTTTGCTAGATCAATTATTTTGATATTAAAATTTCCAATATTTAAAATTTTATTTTTAAATTTCTTTTTTTTATCAAATAAAGAATTTTCAATTATCTCAGCAGCTGTTTCGTTATAACAGAAGTATCTAAATTGATCACCCCCCAAAACTTCAATAGATTTTCCAAAGCATGCATCTCTTATTAATTTATTGATTGCAATATCATATCGCATTCTATTAGACCAACCAAATAGAGTGCCAAATCTTAAAATTGTAAATGGAATTTTATTTTTTTTGATAAATTTTTCATAATTTAAAGATGATTTAGAATAAGCAGATATAGGAGATAATTTCGAATTTTCATTTACTAAATTTTTATTTTTTCCATAAACTGAACAAGTTGATGCATAGACATATTTTTCCACGTTCGATAATTTTTTGTAAAATTTTATTTTATTCAAATAGTTATTAATTATAGTAAACTTTGGATCTAATTCTGAAGATGGATCATTTGATACATTAGCTAAATCTACTATTAAATTAAACTTTTTAAGAAAATTTTTGTCAAGATCATTGTAGTTTTTTCTTACTAATTTGAAATTTTTGTAATTATTATTAAAACTTCCAAACAAACAATTATCAACTCCAACAATATTTTGAAAATATTTTTTTTTTACTAAGTTTTTTACAAGGATTGTGCCTAAAAATCCTTCCGAACCAATAATTAACAAATTATTTTTTTTTTTATTCATATAGATAAAATTTAAAATTATTTAATCCTTTAAAGTTGTTATATATCATCCCAATATTATGTTGTTTATGATCACAAATTTTAAAGCTTTTTTTACTTAAAGTTTTCCAGCCGTGTTTAATATAATATTTCTCAAGTTTTTTTAATGTAATTAGAAAAGAAATTTTTTTATTTTTCTTTATTATTGTATTATTAAAATCCATTAAGTTTGAAGAATACTTTTTATTTCTAAATTTTTTTTTCAAAATTAAAGTATCAAAATATAGATATTTTCTACAATTTTTTGAAATTAATTTTCTTGGCCTCAATAAGGTATATCCAATAAATTTATTATTTAATAACACCATATTATGAATATCTTTTGCACCCACATATTTTTTAAACCATTTTTTTTGAGACTGGATACCATATTTCCAATATGTTTCTTTTAATTTAATAATATCCATTATTTCACTTTTTTTTAAATCGTGGGTTTTCTTAGAGACAATTTTAATCATCAATTAATTTTGAATAAAAGTTTATATATTAAATTTTCTAAAATAATAGAAAAGCATTTTACTAAATCATTAAACTTAGTTATAAAAAGGGCTAAAATGAGAAGTCCTTTTTTTATTGCTGAAATCTCTGCAAATCATTGTGGTAATTATGAAATGGCAAAAAAACTAATTAAAACTGCTAAGATTAATGGTGCAGATGCAGTCAAAATCCAAACTTACACTCCTGATACAATGACGCTTAAAACAAAAAAAACAAAATTTAAAATTAAAAGTGGAATTTGGAAAGGTTATACATTGTGGGATTTATATAACAAAGCGAAAACACCACTTAAATGGCATAAAGGATTGTTTGCTTATGCCAAAAAATTACGTATAAAAATTTTTAGCACTCCCTACGATGAAACAGCGGTTGATTTTTTAGAAAGACTTAATTGCCCAATTTATAAAGTAGCTTCATTTGAGTTAACAGATCATAATCTTATAAAAAAAATTGCTAAAACAAAAAAACCTATTATCATATCTACTGGAATGGCTGATATTGATGAAATCAATAGTGCTTTTAAAATTGCCAAAAAAAATGGAGCTAAAGATATTACGCTTTTATATTGTGTAAGTAATTATCCATCAAAAAAAGAGGACTTCAATTTAAATAATATTAAGATTCTTAAAGATAAATTTAAATGTAAAATTGGTTTATCGGATCATTCAAACAATTATAAAATTGCACTGTGCAGTATAGCGGCAGGAGCGGAGGTTATTGAAAAACATATTGCTCTTAATAATCAAAAAAAAGGCATGGATATAGATTTTTCATTAAAAGGAAATGAAATTAAATCTTTCCGAGATAATATAGATTTAGCATTTAATCTTTTGGGTAAAAGAACATTTTTTAGAAATATAAATGAAAAAAAAATGAAAATTTACAGAAGATCAATATTTGCTTCTTCAAACATAAAAAAAGGAGAAAAATTTACAAAAAATAATATTAAAGTAATTAGACCTGGATACGGATTACACCCTAAATATTTTAATGCAATTATTAATAAAAAATCACCACAAAATTTAAAATTCGCTGATCCCCTATCACCTAAGATATTAAAATTACTTAAGATTTAGAGAATTTTATTGTTTTTTATTGTATGATTAAAAAGTTATCTTTTTTAGAAATTAAATAATGATTTTTGATAGTTTTAATAAAATATTTGAAATAATTGACTTAAAAACAAAAAAATTAATTTTATTAGTTTTTCTTTCATCAATATTTTCTATCTTTTTTGAAACTTTAAGTATTGGAATGGTGATTCCATTAATTTCAGCTGTAACTGACCCTCAATATTTTTCAAAATTTCCCTTATTAAAAGATCTTACAAATTATTTTATGGAGGAAGAAAGTTATCAGGGAAAAATATTTTTTTTATTAATTGTTATAATAATTATTTTTTCTTTTAAGATTTTATTCATAATCATTAATACTCTATTAAGACTTAAATTAGTCCATGATTTTAATTTAAAATTACAAAAAACACTATTTTCAAAATATTTAGATTTAAGTTGGTCACAATATTTAGAGAAAAAATCATCAAAAATGATTAGGAACATTCAAAACGAAACTAGTATAATTAAAAATAAAATAGTTGATTCTTTAATGACGCTTTTTGCTGAAGTATTGTTATTTATTTCTATAGTCTTGCTTCTAGTTTTTACTATTCCTAAAATAACTTTGGGGATACTCAGTGTAATCATATTAATAGGGATTTTAACTTATAAAGTGATGAAGAAAAAGATTGTTATTTATTCGGTTAAAAGATTATCCTCTGGTGCAAAAATTTTCAATTACATCATAGAGTCTCTTCAGTCTTTTAAAGATATATATATTTATAATAAACAAGATTTTTTCAAAAAAAAATATTTCGAACAAAGTAAAATTTATCATAATGTTCAAAGAAACATTGGTTGGATAAATAGCTTACCTCGAATTTTTTTAGAAGCTTTGGGCTACTTTGCAATTATAAGTGTTCTTTTTGTATCAATTAAATCAAACTTAGATAAACAACAGTTAATTACAACGCTTGGACTTTTTTTAGTTGCGATTACAAGGCTTATTCCAACTGTTAGTAAGTTAGTAGTTGCTATTCAAAATTTAAATGAGGGACAGATAGCACTTGATAATATTTACAATGAGATAAATGAAAAATATCCTTACAAAAATATTATAAAATCTGATCTTGATAGTGATAAACAAGATTTTGAAGAAAATATTGAACTTAAAAACATAAAATTTACTTATCCAGGAAAAGAGGAAAGTATAATTGAAAATTTAAATTTTATTTTAAAAAAAAATACCTCAAATGCAATTTATGGACCAAGTGGTATAGGGAAATCTACAATTATAGATATTGTTTCTGGGTTGCATCAACCCGAAGCAGGACAAATATTTATAGATGGAAAATTAAATTCAAATATTAAAAATTTTTGGAAAAATAAAATTAGTTATGTAGGGCAAAAAAATTATTTATTCAGTGGAAATTTATTGACTAATATTACACTCAAAACTGATCCCTCAAATGATAATATCAATAAAGTAAAAGAAATTATAAATTTTTGTAATCTTAAAAAATTTGATATAAACAGTAATATCAATGAGATGGGTTTAAATCTTTCTGGTGGAGAGAGTCAAAGGATTTCTATTGCTAGAGCACTTTTTAACGAACCCTCTTTTTTGATTTTTGATGAAGCTACAAACTCACTAGATAAAGAGACTGAAAAAGAAATATTAAATCTTTTAATTTCATTGAAGAGAAAAATTACCTTGCTATTAATTTCACATGATAAAAATGTAGTGAGCTATTGTGACAACATTTTTGAACTTCGGAATAAAAAGCTCGAAAAGATCAAATAGCTATTTAATACAAAGATAGCCTTTAAAACAAAGATGATGAAAAATAGTTTGAATATCTTTAAAACCTGCTCTTTTTAAAAATCCAAGATTTCCATTATCACTAAATGGCTCTAGAACACCTCTTAATGATTTAGTCTTGTTTAAAATTTCTTTTGGAAAAAATTTATTTTCCTCTTTAAAATCAAAATACAAAGAATTAATTATATTATCAAATCTTGCATCATTTCCTCGTATCTTTTCAAAAATAATAAATGCACCGCCCCAATTTAGTGAATTAAAAATTTTATTAAAAATAATTTGCCTATGGGATGGGTGAATAAATTGCATTGTGTAATATGAGATAATTAAGTTACTTTTTTTTAGTTGAGTCTTTTTAATATCAGCATTAATGATTTTTATATTTTTAATATTATTTTTTTTAATTTGTTTTTTACAAAATAAAAACATTTTTTTTTCGATTTCTAGGCCATAAAATTTTAACTTTTTTTTGTTTGAAAATTTTGACAAATTAATCAAGAGATTTCCAGTAGAACAGCCTATGTCATAACATTGTGATCCATTGAATAAAAAAAAGTCTGAAAGTTTTTTTATAATTTCATGACCTTCTGAATAATAAGGAATTGAATTTTTTATATGTTTTTCAAATTTATTTGGAACTTTTCCTCCAAAGCTCCATGCACCTCTTTTTTTAATTATTCTCATTTTGTTAAAAAACGTTGTAAATTTATTAATAATATCTATATTTTATATACCTAAATTTATAATTTATCATAATGTTTAACAAAAATGATCTAAAAAAACCAGTTTTAGTGGCCGAACTATGTCAAAACCATCTGGGATCTTTAACATTACTAAAAGAGATGATAAGTGCCGCTAGTGAGTCTGGTGTGAAATATTTAAAGATTCAAGATATAAATTCAAAAGACTTAGTCCATAGAAAAAAGTTTGATTACAAAAACAATAATAGTTTGTATAGACCATTTAAAAAAGAATTAACACGATTAAAAAAATTAGATTTACCTAAAAATTTTATCAATATATTTATAGAGGAATGTAAAAAAAAAAATTGCAACCCAATAATAACGCCTTTTACGCACAAAAGTATCAATAATATTAAAAACAAAAGACTCAAAGCCATCAAGATTGCAAGTTACGATTCAACTTCATACCCATTGTTAGAGAATTTAAAAGAACTAAATTTACCATTTATAATTTCAACTGGTGCTACAACTAATAAACAAATTGAAAAAACTTCAGATTTTATGAGGAAAAAAATTTTTGCACTACTCCACTGTGTTACTGTTTATCCCACACCATTGCACCTTTGTAATCTTGAGAAAATTAAGTTTTTAAATAAATTTACAAAATATGTTGGTTGGAGTGACCACACTGAGTTTGAAAAAGATAAACATATAGCAAGTTTAGCATCTATTTTATTTGGTAGTAAAATTATTGAAAGACATTTTACAATTTTAGAAAGATCAAAAACCAAAGATGGAATTGTATCAATAACACCAGATAATGCCAAAGAATTTCTCTATTTATCAAAACAATCGAATTCTGAAATTAGATATTACCTAAAAAATACAAATAAAAATTGGAAAATTTGTATTAATTCAAAAAAGAAGAATTTATCAAAAGTAGAAAAGTTAAATTTAGATTATTATAGAGGAAGATTTGCAGCTAAAACTAAAAATAAAATTATTTATAATTGGGAAGAATATTAAAATTGATAATATCATTTATAGTTTGTCCCAATGGAAATGGTCATTTATTTAGAACTTTAGAAATAATAGATTTTTTAAATAAAAAGATAAAAAATATTAGAATAGCTATTTTTTGTTCTACTCCCCATAAAAAAAAAATCAAAAAATATCTTAATTTGAAAAATATAAAAATATTTTCAGTAATTCCTAATTATGATTTACGTAAAAATCCATACCAAAAACTTATAGGATTATATAATCTTAAATTTGAAAATCATATTTTAAAAGATAGTAATTTTATTTTTTCAGATAATTTAGTTAATAAATATTTTCCGAAAAAAAAAACTATTTTACATACTAATTTTTTTTGGAGTGATATTTTCGACTTAAAAAGTAAAAGAAAAATTTATGAAAATCTTGAAAAAAATTTCATCAATAAAAATATAAAATATATTATTGCTAATCGATATTTTTTTATAAATAAAAAAAAAATTAATTCACAAATAATTCCAATCGGTTTTACAGGAGGGGTGAAAAATAAAAAAATTAACTTTAAAAAAAAATTTCTAAGTAAAAAAATTTTTGTATATTTTAGTGGAAGTGATAAAATACCAGAAAAACTTATTCTAAGTTTTTTAAAGAAAAAATATAAAATCTACTCCAATAATAGTAAAATATTGAAGTTAAATAAGAAAATCATTAAATTTTCAGAAAAAAAGGTTAATCTTGAAAAATTTAGCTATATGATAACGAAACCTGGTCTAGGATCTATAAAAGACTGTCTAAATAACAAAATATTTCCAATTTTTTATTTTAGAAAAGACAACTTAGAATATAAAGAAAACTTTAACAAACTAAAATTAATAAAAAAATTTTTTAAAAATGAAACATTTAACGAAAAAAAAATATTTCAAAATTTATCTTTAATGAACTCTCATTTATACACTAAAATTCTTAAAAATTTTGATAATTTTAAATTTGATGGAAATGAGCTATTTTGGAAATTTATAAAAAAAAATGCAAAAAAAATATAAAGTTTGTGTTATTGGTCTTGGATATGTTGGTCTTACTTTAGGATTACATTTATCAAAAAAAAAAATAAAAGTTTATGGATATGACTCAAATAAGGAAATAATAAATAATTTAAGTTTAGGGAAAACCCATATTTTTGAAAATAATTTAGAACATATATTAAAAAAATCCTTAAAGAATAACTATTTTCAATTATCAGAAAAAGTTAGAGACGATTGTAATGTATATATAGTAACAGTAGGTACTCCATTGATTTATAATAAGAAACAAAAAAAATTTATTTCTAATTTGGATAGTGTAAAAGATATAACTCAAAAACTTACTAATGTAATTCCAAAAAAATCGCTAATAATTTTTAGATCAACATTACCTGTTGGTACATGTCGAAATATTGTAGTCCAAATTTTTAAGAAAAAAAAATTGAGTGTGGAAAGAGATTATTTTTTATCTTTTGCACCAGAAAGAACTGTAGAAGGAAATGCAATTCAAGAATTACAAAAGCTTCCACAAATTATTTCTGGTTTTGGTAAAAAATCATTAATTCTTTCTTCGAACTTTTTCAGTAAAATTTCAAATAAAATTGTTAGAGTAAAAAGTTTAGAGGCAGCAGAAATGGTCAAACTTTTAAATAATTCTTTCAGAGACTTATCTTTTGCATTTTCTAATCAAGTATCAATGATATGTAATGAATATAATCTTAATACAAATGAGATAATAAATAATGCTAATAATAATTATCCTAGAAACCAAATTCCTCTTGCAAGTCCTGGGGTCGGGGGACCTTGTTTAACAAAAGATCCATATATTTTAGATGAATCCATATCTAAAAATAAGGATTCAAAAAGTATATTTACTATCAGTAGAGATATTAATAATAAAATTGTTTTTAATTTGATAAATAGAATAAATAATTTACTTGGAACCAAAAAAAGGAGAAAAATTCTTTTGTGTGGTTTATCGTTTAAAGGGTATCCTGAAACAAAAGATTATAGGGGATCAATTACTTTAGTTTTTTTTCAATTGTTAAAAAAAAATTCAAATTTCAAAGTTTTTATTCACGACCCATTATTTGCTCCTGAAGAAATCCAAAAATTACTTGGAATTAATAGTGAAAATTTTAATAAAAACGAAAATGAATATGATTGTATAATTATTATGAACAATAATAAATTCTATAAAAATACAGATCCTCAAATCTACTCAAAATTACTAAAAAAGGATGGTATTATTTTTGATTATTGGTCATCATTAAAAAATAAATTTAATAAAATTAAAAAACTCAATCGAAGATCAAAATATTTTGAACTTTAATAATGAATATTTTAGCAATAATCCCAGCTAGATCAAAATCTAAAGGAGTAAAAAATAAAAATATTAAAAAAATTTTTGGAAAAGAATTAATTTATTATACAATTAAAAGAGCAAAAGAATCTAAATTAATTTCTAATATAATCGCATCTACTGATTCCAAAATTTACTCGAAACTTTTTAAAAAATACTCCATATGGATACCTTCATTAAGACCTAAACGATTGTCTGGTGATAAATCAAAAATTCTAGATACCTTAATTTATACAACAAAAATTGCTGAAAAATTTAGAAAAATAAAATACGATTACATTGTTCTTTTACAACCCTCTGCTCCAAATAGGAGAAAAGGTGAAATTGATAGGTGTTTAATTAAAATCATTAATTCTAAATTTGATAGTTTGATAAGTTTATGTAATTTAAATAGTTGTCATCCAATGAAAATGAAAAAAATAAAAAAAAAATCAGTTAAAAGCTATATTCAGAATGCACTTGAGAACCCTAATCGTCAAGAACTAGAAGAACTCTATGTTCCGAGTGGAAATATATATATTGTTAAAAGAGATATTCTTATAGAGAAAAAATCTTTAATTGGAAAAAAACAAACATACGATCTAATTAGATCAAATGATTATGTAAATATTGATTCTTATGATGATTTAGAGATGGCTAAAATAAAATTAAAGAAATTTAAATGATTAAATATCTTTTTTACATTAGAAAAAAATTATTTTTAAATTTAATTAAACTGGGTTGCTATTTTAATTTTCCATTCTTAAGTGCTTTAATGATTTATTTATCTTTATTCAAATCAAAAAAAATTAAATTTGATAAAAATCCCAATAAAACTGCAATCGTATTTTATAAAACTGGTGGAATTGATGATTTAGAATCTTCATTTATTGATTCAAAATCTAAAAATAGAATTCTTTTTTTAGAGAGAGAATTATTTAGAGAATTAAACTTTTTTTTTATACAAGATTATAATCAATCAGTACAAGGATATAAGAATTCAAAAAAAAATATTAAATATATTTTATTTTTAGAGAGTTTTGTAAACTGGTTAAATAGATTCCTTAATGAGATTTATTTTATTTCTTTTAATTTTGCCTATCCAGAGGAGTTCTATCTCAAAGACATATGTTATAAGAAAAAAATTCGCTACCTTATAATGTATAAAGAATGCATAAGATCTGAGGGAAATTTTGAATATTTATTTGGGAAATTTTATAAAAATACTTATTCAATTAATAAAAATATCTTTAAAATCTCAGTATATAATAAGATGACTTATCAACATCTAATTAAAAATAATATATTCAAAAAAAAAACAAATTGAAATAACAGGTATGCCCCGAGCTTTATATTCACTTGAGAATAATAATTACGATACTGAAAGAATTATTACTTTTTTTTTAATCAGCAAAAAAGCAGGTTTCCCTTTAAAAAAAAATCTTCTACCAAAAAATTTACAAAAATTTGATTGGAATAAATTAAATGAGGAAATTTTATCTATATTAGCAAAGTTATCTTTAAAATATCCAAATATTAGATTCATTATAAAAGGTAAATCTGGTGCAATTGATGAATATAGTGATTTGGAAAAAAAATTTGAAACATCAAAACTTAATTTTTTATTTGGTGGTACAGGACATAATTTAATTAAATCATCTTTGCTAATCATCGCATTTAATAGTACTACAATATTTGAAACAATATTAAGTAAAAAGAAAATTATTATCCCATTTTTTAAAAATTATAGAAATCGTAAAATAAGTAAATTTGTTTACAATTTCCCATTATCTTTATGTGTAAAAAATTCAAATCAACTGATAAGTAATATTGAGAGAGTCTTGAATTCAAATTTAAAGATGAAATACTCACAAAAAAAAGATTATAATAAGTTAATTAATCAGTATCTAGGTGATATTAAAAAAGCCCGTTCAAATATGAAAAATTTTATAAATATTTAAAGTGATTTTCCCGTACAAAAAAAAAATTAAAAAAATCAAATATCAAATTGGTAATCAAGTTTTTAAACAAAAAGAAAAAGAATGTGAAATTTGTTATAAAAAAAAAACTACTCTCTTTCAGAATTGTGGAAAAATTGGTAATTCACCAGGAAAATATGGATACTTACCAATTAAGATTTGTAAAAATTGTAACTTGAAATTTATTTCACCACGACCAAGCAATAAATATTACAAGAAATTTTTTAACTTAGATTATGGAGCAACTTATTATGGTTCAAAATATAAACCAAATAAAAATCATGTTATTTTTCAAAAATTAAGAGGTAAATTAATTTTTGATTTTTTTAAAAAATATCTAAATAAAAAAGATAAAATATTAGATCATGGGTGTTCAACAGGTTTAACTATGATTCCTTGGAGAAAAGCAGGTTTTAAAATAAATGGTATCGACCCACATCGGCCTAGCGTTAACTTTGGTAAAGAAAAGTATAAATTAGATATAGATTTTGCATTTGGAGAAAAACTTCCTTATCAAAGTGGTACTTATAATTCAGTAATTTCATTAGGATCATTAGAGCATTGTTTTGATTTAAATAAATGTCTTTCAGAAATACATAGAATTTTAATTTCAAATGGAACTTTAATCATTAGGTGGAGATCAGATAAACTTATCGGATCTCCACTTGAATATTTTGGTTATAATACTCTTAAATTTTTAAATAAGAATACTTGGAAGTATGTCTTAAATAGAAATAATTTTAAAATTACAAAATTGATTAAAAAAAAGGTTGAGCGCTATGACTCTTTTGAATACATAATTGCAAAAAAAGTAAAAAGAATAAAAAAAACAAGAATAAATAAATCTTTTAAAAGTGAAATAAATAAGTTCAAAAAACATTATAATTATTACAAGAGACTAAGTTTAGAAATTGAAAAAAATAAAAATAAAAACTCAATGAAATTTAAAAAACAATTTATTAAAAAAAATGGTATTGGTTTAATGAACATTGGAGCTTCAAAATCGATTAATAGATTTTTTAATGAAACTAAATTTTTTTTAACTTTTATTAGAAATTTTAAAAATATATAATCATTTAATATTTTTAATAACAGAGTTTATTCTTTGATCTCTCCCATAAATTCTCCAATCATAATAGACTAAGTTTGTTTTTTTTGTTTTTTTCAAAAATTTGCTTATTATCATATTATCTTTGATAGAAATTAAAGAATATCTCTTAATTTGATGTTCGTGTGAATTATCTTTAATATCAAAATTAATTCTAAACTTTGATAATATTTCTTTTGTTTTTAAAATAATATCTTCTTCCTTGCTATTATAATAATTTTCTATTGTAAATTTTACCTCATTTTTAATTTTATAAATATAAATTCTAGAAATTGAAGTTTCTAATGAATAAACTTGGATAAAAAAACAGTTATTAATTTTATTTTTTAGTGAACCGCATGTAATTTTTACATTGGTATACTTTGAGTCAAGTTTTTGATACCCAAAATTTTTAATTAACGAAACAGGATTTCCTGTCCATAGTATCTTGTTATAATCCATTTTTTTTCCTCTTAAAACTATATATAGTTTATTTTTTATCCACACAGGTTTTACAGGAGATCTTAAAAAAAATTTAATCCTATTTTTTATTAATAGCTCTCGGAGAGTTTTAAAAAAGTCAGTATATCCATTCTTTGGAATTAAACATTGTTGTTGGTTTTTATTATTTAAAAAATTTTTAATAGCATATAATTCATTAAAAGATTTATTATTTTTTTTAAGTTTGACAATCTCTTTTAGATTTTTTTTAATAGCGATTTTCGTTAATGCAAAACCATTCGCAGATTTATGATCTAAGTTTTTTAAATTAATAGTCTTATCTTTTTGATTTATCCATTTTTTTAAAAATGATGATATGCTTTTTGGGTACACATCTAATCTATTATCTAAAGAATTTATTTTTCTAGTTATTTTTTTTACAACGAATCCTTTATCAAATGTAGGTACTGGATAAGTCCAATCAAAATTTAAGCTCTTTTTTTCCTCTGTATAATTCCCATAATGAACTTTAAATGTTTTTAGTTTTAATTCATTTTTTTTATTAATTTTTTTTAGCCAATCACTTGAAATTAATTGGTGACATCCACTAAAAAAATTTTGATTATCAAAAAAAATGTCATCTGTTATACCGCCAATATTTTTTGAAGTTTCAAAAATATCAACCTTATATCCCTTTATTTTGTAAAAATATGCGGATATTAAGCCTGTGAAACCTGCTCCAATAATTGCTATTCTTTTTTTATTTTTCGACAACTATAGTCCAACTTGCTAATTTATTTTCTTTGTTTATTTTTTTATAAATTATTTTTTCATAAAATGAGATTATCTTAAATTTTTTAAAGTAATTTCTCATCATTCTTTCATTGGAAAAATGAAAACTTCCTGCATCAGCAAATATTGAATTTTTCATATTTTTTCTTGTAAATTTATCACCATCCATTTTACCTTTTCTAGCATCTGATGACTTAGTTGAATACCAGTCTATTCCAAAAAAAATTCCATTTTTTTTTAACTTCCCTCGAATTAAATTTATTGAAGAAATAATTGACTTTTTGTTATTACAAGTAATCGAAGCTCTGTCTAATATTAAATCAAATTCTTCCTGAAAAGGAATTTCTTTCGTAAAATCACATGATTTGATCTTTTTTTTTAAATTCGGATATTTAACTTTTAAAGCTTTAATAATCGTTTGGCTTCCATCGACTGCATAGTAATCAAATTTTTTATCATTAAAAAAAGGTATATTTGCACCCGCTCCACAACCTAGTTCTAAAATTTTTATTTTTTTATTTTTAAATTTATTTAAATTAAAATGATTGTAGAAAAGCGAAACAACTTCACTCCAGGGCCATATAGAATAATTACTTTTTTTTTTATAAATTTTTTCCCATTTATTTGAAAAGCTCATATCTATTTTATTATTTTTTTTCAATCATTAAACAATCTTTATAAATTTTAACAACTTTAAAATCATTTTTTTTTCTTATCGATTTTAGATACTCTGTTGTTTCTTGAACATTTATACCTTCACCAATTTTTTTAAAAATTTTTTTGTTTTTATTTCTTATTTCTGTTTTTATTCCTCTAACAAACTCTTTTATTTGATCAAAAAAACTTAAATTTATTTTTTTTACTTGATGAATATCTAAAGTTGAAAGGTCTTTAATTATCAAGTTAGACGCACTTAAGTTATTATTTGATAAAATATGTTCATCAAATAATTTTTTGTTAATTTTTTCATCAAAATTTTTTGGATTATTAATAAAATTTTTTACTTCTTCTAAACCATTTATTTTTTGAGAAACATCAAATGTTAAGGTCTCTCTTATGTGCTTTTCACTAGTAATTATATATGCAGTAGGAATATTTGAAATATAAGCTTGAACCCCAGTAGTACAGCCTCTGTGTATTAATCCATTGCAAGCATATAACCACTCTGAAATATCGCCCTCAAAAATAACTTTTATTCTTTTAAATTTCTTTTTCATCTTACTCCAAAAAATAAGATTATCTGTAGGGTGGGGTCGAATTATAATCTTATTTTTAAGATCTAATTTATCTAAATCAATAAATAATTTTAAGACTTTTCTAAATTCTTGATACAGACTTTCAGCTCTTTTTTTGGCATAAATATAACTTTGATCACTTTCTTTATGATCATAAGATTTTAGATAATCTAAATGGTTTTGAATATTTTTTTTTGTTAAGAAAGAAAAATCAGAGGAAAATAAAATAAATTCTCCATATTTATTTTTAATCTCATTTGATCTTTTATCATATAGAAAGTTGTAATTTTTCCATATATCAATTCTTGGCCAACCGGTTAATTTAATTACCTTATTAATCTCAGGATATATTTTTTTTACTATTTCATTAATCCTGTTACCCAATACGTAATAACTATCAATATATTTTGGTAATATTAGGTTTTTTCTTGCATTAAGACCCATCTCTATTTCGTGCTTACTTAATGCTGGTCCTAATTCTTGATCCAATATAGTAAAATATTGGCAATTTTTTTTTATTTTAATATATTCTTTTTCAAGAAATGGTGATTTAGAAAAATAGACACCACTCTTTGATTTATTATAGTTTATAAGTCTATTAATTGAAGACTTGCCTCCTAAATAACATCTAAAATTGTTATCTAAGCTTTCACTGGCAAGTAAAAGATTTGAAACAAATTCTCTAAATTTTACTTCAATAGGTATAAATAAATTTTTTTTTAACACTAAATTATGCCTAAAAACTTTTTATTTTTATAAGCTTCTTTTTTTTTAAAAGCTTAAATATCTCATAAGTTTCTCTAAAAGATGTATTTATAAAGTTTGATATTTGAATTAGATCATTTGAACCATCAGCATATTGGATAAAATCCATTATTTTTCTTGTTCTGCGTACTTTATTAGTCTTTTTTGCTAATTTTGGATATAAATTTCTTCTTCCTAGTTGAGGTTCGCATATTACGGTAGTTATTGGTATTGTGTTTTTCATTACTAGCTCGATGCAACTTCTAACAATTTTAAAGCTACCAAGCAAACCCTTTTCTGTAACTAAGTCAAAGTTATCTAGGGAAGTATGATATTCTGGATATGTACCATATTTACTTCTCATAATGCTTGCAACCGGCAAATCTACACCTGGTGAATTATATTGCCTTTCATCAGATCCTCTATCTAAAAATGAGTATTTTTTAAAATTAATCTTTAAATCTTTATAATTTTTTATTACCGCCCTATCAGCTAAAGTTTTTCCATATTTGGTTGGTAGATAGGAGTATTCTCTCTCATCGCCTACACATGACAGATTTAGACCAAAAATAACATTTTTCTTTAATCTATTTAAGTTTTTGCTTAAGTAAGCAATGGATCCAATGGTCTCGGGAATGAATATAATTCTAATAGATAAATTATTTTTTCTTTTCGAAAAATAATTAGCAATTAATATTGCTAGCAAAGGGCCTGATAGTTCATTATTTGCCATGGATGGATGACATATATAAGTTGATATAAATATTTCTTTTTTTGATTTTCCAGGAATATAAAACTCCCCATAAGTTAAAGAACCATTTTTTTTAAAATTCGTATCAATAGTAATTTTGAAAATATCTTTTGGTTTGTAAAATTTTGAAATTTGATTTTTTTGATTTTGCGAAATACAAAAACCCCAATTTTTTTGGTAATATGATGTCATATATGGGATTGCATTGGGTTGTTTTTCTAAAGAATGTAGTTTTTCTAAAAGTTTTTTTTTATTTAATTTAGTTTTTATTGGTTTTGAATAACTTATTAAATGTAAGTTATTATTTTTAAAGGATACTATCTTTTTGTTATTTTTATCTATGATATGTGCGTCCTTTACATTCCATTCAGGAGGAATCGTCCAATCAAAAACCTTTGTTCCAGACTTTATTTCTTTAATCCTTAGGTTTTTTAATTTTTTTTTGAATAACTTAAGTGTAGCCCTATTTCCTTCACCAGTTATACTTCGACATATTGGAAAACATTTTAAACCTATTGAATAAATTTTTTTTATGTTTGTATATATATTCAATTTTTCTGTCTAATTTTAAACTAATTGTACAATATTTCTATTAATCCAATATTTTTAATAAAATAAAAACCAGTGTATCTTTTTTGAAATAATTTATCTGGTTTTGGCTCACTTATACAAACATAATCAAAGTTTTTTAGAAACTTTTTAATATCAAAATTTTTTTTTTTTGCTTCATAACAAACATGATATATAGATGTTTCATTATCTTTTACGATTCTTGTAATAGGACTTTTATTATTTAAAGGTTTAATTAATTCTACACTAGGATAGTGTTTTGAAGTACAGAGAATAATTTCTACGTTTTGAGCTTTGTCTGTAATTTTTTTACTTATCTTAAAATCTAAATTTTGATAGAATCTTAAAACCTCCTTAAAAGTCCTCACAGCTACACCATAATGATGGAAACGTAGATCTCTGAAAAGTTTAGTTTTTTTATTCACAATATTTAAATTTTAATAAAATTCATTCTTAGATTAATCTAAAAATAAAATTTTTCAATTTGTTTTCGACTATCAGATGTGAGAAAATAAAATGAATTTTTACTTATTTTTTTCATACAAAAATCATGAAAATTTCTTACATCAAAAAGAGAATAATAAAAATTTGATTTTGTTTTTTTTGTTTTGAGAATATTATTTTTTATTAAATCATTTTTAATTTTCAACAAATCATAGTTAATTTTTATTCTTCTAGGTATAACATGCATCTTTAATAATATTTTCCTTTTTTTTTTATTAAAATGGATCTTTCCTGAAAATTTTTTGTAAAATCTATATATTATTTTTTCAAAAATTTGGCTCTCAATAAAATGAATGTAAGTTGGAGAAAATTCTGATCCAAAAAAAACTATTTTACCTTTCTTTTTATAAAGTAAATCAAATATTGAGTTTTCTCCAAAAGGGGTAACCAAGTCCTTTTTTATAAAATATTTATTTAAATCTAGATTAGAGCAATCAGAGTAAAAAGGTACTAGTGTTCTATTCTTTTTATATTTTTTTCTAAAATATTCAGAAAAAGATCCAACCTGGCTAATATCTTTATTAATGTTATAAATTTTATTTTTTCCAAAGCTGTAATTGTAGGTCGGTATAATTAAAAATTTGTTTGTTAGCTCCAGTAATTCATTTAACATTTTTTTTAATAATCTTTTTTTATTCAGTTTGTCTGATTTATTCTGGATTGCAAAATGTAAATAGTATTTAGAAAAATCTGTATGTGTGTAAAAGGGTATTTTTTTCATCTTAATTAAGTTTATTTTTATCAATCTTGCCGCTACTCGATAATGGAAATTTTTTTAAAAACTTGATCATTTTTGGCTTTTCGTACCACTCTAACTTTTTATCAATATAAAAATTAATCTTATTTTTTAATTTTTTATCAAGACAATATAAAAATAAATTATCATTCATAAGTTTCATATATACTTTTGAATTAAGATATTGTGATAATTGATTTTCTAAATCTAAAATATTTACCCTATATCCTGAAATTTTAATATAATCTTTAAGTCTACCATTAAAGAAAAATTTTTTTTTTTTTAATATAAAACTGTCACCAGTCAAATAATATTTTTTTTTATCTATGAATTTAATAGGATTTTCATTTGAATTTACGTAACCTTCCATTAATTGCTTTCCAGACAGAGCTAACTCTCCTACAGTTTTATTCTTTAATAAAACTGGATTTAACAATTTGTAATTTACACCATATAAACAACTGCCTATTGTTGCATTTCCTCTATAAAAATAATCATTTTTGAATTTAATTTCAGAATTATGAGAATTAATTGTAAATTCTGTTGGTCCATAAAAATTAAATATTTTTGCATTGGGTGCAAATTTTTTAAGTTGTAAAAATAAAGATTTTGATAAAGTTTCACCCCCTGAATTTATTTGTTTTATAAATAAAAATTTTTTTTTATTAATTTTTTTTCCTGTTTCTATTATATTTTGCCAAGCAGTAGGTACAGCATAAATCGATTCGGCTTTTCTTTTTTCTAGCATTAAAAAAAATGAAAATATATTTAGTGGGTCAGGTGTAATACAAATTTCAGTTTTATACAAAAGAGCAAATGCCAAATCAGCATTGAAGATATCAAAGGTAAGTTCTCCGTTAATTAATAATGACTTAGAAATGAATTTTTTACCAAAATTTTTTTTTATCGCTAAAATATAACTTGAAAAAGCTTTATAACTAATTGAAACAGCTTTCTTTGGACCAGTACTTCCAGATGTAAAAATTAAGTAAGCTATTTTTCCTTTTTTCTGAATATTTTTATTAATTTTAATTTTTTTAAATTTTAATTTCTTTTGAGATTTGTTCTCGTATGAGATTAAAGTCTTGATTTTTGAGGTTCTTATTTGATAATTTATAAGTCTTTTTGTGGATCGTAGTGATAATGGAACATAATATTTACCAGCAGATAAACAAGCAAATATAGCTGCGAGATAGTCAACGTTTCTATCTAACAAGATGCCTACTCCACTATTTCCCTTGGAGTGTCTAATTAATTTTTTTTTTATAAATTTAACTTTATTTAGAAATTCTGTTTGAGAGTATCCTCTATTAATATCAGAAACTAAATAATCTCTTTTTTTGGTTTTAAGATAATCATTTATGAGATTTTTGATATTGGACATTAATTAAACCAGTTGTAGTAATTGAAAATTTAGTATAATTGACGACTATGTTCTCACAAAATTGCCGAAATTTCAACTTTATCGTTGTATATAGATGAATATAGATTTAAAAAAAAAAAGAAAAAATTATTTTAGAAGTGATTGCCAAAGTTTTAAAATTAAAAAAAACTCAAATTTCTCATAATTTGAAAATTGGTCAAGTTCCTACTTGGGATTCATTAAATCATATAAAAATTTATTTTGAGTTAAAAAAAAAATTTAAAAAGGAAGTAGAACTTGAGAATCTTACTAAGGTAAAATCGGTCAAAGATTGGATAAAATTATTTTAATGATTAAATTTTTATCAGGTACACTGAATACTAAAATTCCAAAGTTTGTAAGTAATAATTTTAAAAAACTAAAAGAAGATAAGTATTTAGATGCAAAACACTGTTATAGATTCAGATCATTTTCAGAATTTGAAGTAAGAAAAAATAAAACTATTTTAAAAAAAAATAGAAATTTTTACCAAAAGAAAGAAATAAATCATTATGCAGGAAATATATCAAGACGTTTCAAACCAATAGATCCGGATTGTTTAAAAACTTTTATAAACATTACTAAGGAATTAATTTGCCATCTACCAAAAAAATTTCAAAATTTCTCTGCTATTGGGGCTCATCAAATAAGAATAAAATGTTCAAATAATTTTGTTGGTTATCCTGTGCCTGAGGGTTGGCATAAAGATATGTGTGATTATGTGGCTATAATTACTATTAATTACGACAATATAGTAGGTGGCACTTCTAGAATTAGAGAAAATTTAAATGATCAAAATGATATTTACAATACTTTCTTGAAAAAAAGTAATTATTTACTTTTAAATGAAAAATCATTTTATCATTATACTGATCCAATTAATATTAAAAATAAAAATAAGGAGGGATTCAGGGATATACTAGTCTTAACTATAAATGGATAATTTTTTTAAAAATAAAGTTTTTTTTATAACTGGTGGAACAGGCTCATTTGGTAAAGCATATACTAAATATCTACTAGAAAATACAAAAGCAAAAAAAATTATCATTTATAGTAGGGATGAGCAAAAACAATTTTCCTTACAAAACAGTAAAGAATATATCAAATATCAAAATCGCTTAAGATTTTTTATTGGGGATATCAGGGACTATTCTAGATTAAAAATAGCAATGGACAATCAGGTTAATTTTGTTATTCACGCAGCTGCATTAAAACATGTTTCATTGTCAGAATACAATCCTTTTGAAACAATAAAAACTAACATAATAGGCTCGCAAAACTTAATTAAGTGTTGTCTAGAATTAAAAATTCCAAATGTAATTGCCTTAAGCACAGACAAGGCTTCATCTCCAATAAATTTATACGGTGCTTCTAAATTAGCAGCAGATAAACTTTTTGTAGCTGCGAACGCTTATGCAAAAAAAAATCATTCAAAATTTTCAGTGGTTAGATATGGTAATGTTATGGCGAGTAGGGGATCAATAATTCCTTATTTAATCAAAAATATCAAAAGTAAATATATTAATGTTACAGATAAACGTATGACTAGATTTAATATAACATTAGAAGAAAGTATTAAATTAGTTAATAATAGTTTCAAAAAAATGGTAGGTGGAGAAATTTTTGTACCAAAACTCTCCTCTTATCGAGTTACTGAACTCGTTCGTGCTATATGCCCTAATTCTAAAATAAAGATTATAGGAATAAGACCTGGAGAAAAATTGCATGAGCAGATGATTTCGTCTTCTGATTCTTTAAATACTATAGAATTTAAAGATTATTATATTATTCTACCTAATTCTGGGACTAACCAAAAATGTAATTTATTTTACAATAAAAAGATTAAGAAAAAGCTCTGTAAAAAGGTTAAATTTGGTTTTGCATATGAGAGTGATAAAAATAAAAATTTTTTAAACATTCAAGAAATACAAAAACTTACTAAAAAAATTAGTTTAAATGAAAATTAATTATGGACTTCATTATCTTGATAAAAAAGATCTTGATTTTGTAAGTAAATCATTAAAGAGCAATTATCTAACTCAAGGTAGATCTATCGAAAAATTTGAGGAAAAACTTAAAAAAAATTTTGGTGGAAAATATTGTTTAGCAACATCTAGTGGTACTGCAGCTTTACATATTGCTGGCATTGTAAGTGGTTGGAATAAAAAACATAAAATTATTTGCTCACCAAATACATTTGTAGCTAGTTCAAATTCAATTATCTATTCAGGTGCAACACCAATTTTTGCAGATATTAAAAAAAATAACTATAATCTTGATCCAAATCTTTGTGAAGAAATTTTAAAAAATAACAAAATTAAAGCTATTGTTGTTACTGACTATGCTGGACATCCCGCAGACTGGGAAGATTTTTATTATTTAAAAAAAAAATATAAAGTTCAATTAATTAATGATAATTGTCACGCCATTGGTTCAAAATTAAATAATAAACTAAATTATGCTACTAATTACGCAGATTTAGTCACTATGAGTTTTCATCCTGTTAAAAATATTACTACTGGTGAAGGTGGTGCAATATTCTTAAATAATGAAAAATTATACAAAAAAGCAAAATTATTAAGATCTCATTCAATTGATAGAGATAATTATTTAAAAAATAAAAAAGGAATGTGGCATTATGATATAAAAGATCTTGGTTTTAATTATAGACTAACTGAGTTTCAATCCGCACTAGGTATAAGTCAATTAGACAAACTAGAAAAATTTATAAAGAGAAGAAATCAAATAGCAAAGATTTATGATGAAGGTTTTAGGGAAGAAGAAAATATCACAATACCTGAAAAGAATTTAAATATACGTCATTCTTATCATTTATATCCATTAAAAATAAATTTTAAAAATTTAGGTGTAAATAAAATAAAATTTTTTAAATATATGAGTAAAAAAAATATTAACTTTCAAGTTCACTATATTCCTATTCACTATCACAAGTACTATCAAAAAAAATTTAATTTGAAAAAAGGTATGTTCCCTATTTGTGAAAATTTTTTTAAAGAAGAAGTATCATTACCAATATTTTACTCCCTTAAAAATAAAGATGTAAAAAAAATTATTCGTTTAATGAAAAATTATTTATTTAAATAACTAATTAATTTTTTTAAGCAAAAAAGTCAAATCTCTACCAATGTTTAAGTCATAAAAAAGTTTATAAAATTTGTATAAATCTTCAATTTTATTTCCTCTTGCTAAATAAGAAATAATTTCACATCTTAACAAATGAATATTTTTTCCTAAATTTTTATTAACAGTATAATTAAATTCTTTTTTTAGTAAAAAAAGCTCAATTGGAAAATCAGATATTGCATCAAGCATTTTAAACCCTCTTTTTTTAACAAACTTTTTGAAATTATCCTTGTTAAAATAATTTAAGTGTTCTGGAGGTGCAAGCCAATATTTTTTTTTAACTTTTTTTTCAGTAAAAATTTGAAGTTTTGAGAAATCATTTGGGATTGTTATCAAAAACAAACTTGTCTTAGAAGTGTTCTTATAAAGGCATTTCATAAAATTGTTTGGATTTGGAACATGTTCTAAAACATTATTAAGTGTAATTATATTAAATGAATTCAATTTTCTCTCCACAAAACTTTCAGGACTTTCCTCAAGAAAATTTATCTTTTTGTAACTATTTTTTTTTATATTATTTTTTGAAAAATCAACACCAAGATGATTATTAAAATATTTTTTTACATTCGATAAAAAATTTCCTGTTCCAGCACCCAAATCTAAAATTCTAAGTTTGTCTAATCTTTTAACGAAAAATTTAATCATGTGCATTTTAACTAATGCATTTATCTTTAAATTCTGTTCCTCAATGTATTTAAGATTATCTTTATAGGAAATATTTTTTTTAAAATATTTATTTTTATAATATTTATCTAAATTTTCTTTATTTGGGGAAGGATGAATATAGAAGTAGCCACTTGAACTTCTTTTTAATTTATAATTTTTTTTCATTTTTTAGTAATTTATATAAGCTTTTTGAGAAGAGCCAATCTTCATTATCGTCTATATCTATTGAGGAATATTTTGGCAGTATTATACCTTTAAACGTTTTTTTGTTAACTAACCATGAATATCTTGTACCCAAATAAAATTGTCCAGCATCATAGAATGATTTTCTTAGTTTTTGTGTTCTAAATTTTGAAAAATTTGGAGTGACGTAAGATAATTTATCATTTTTAATTTCTAAAGCTTGTTGAATGGGTACAGGAAAATTAATTATTGGGAAGATAAAATCTTTTCTATCTTTTAATAACGAATATGCTTTTAAAAGAGTCTTTTTTTTTAAAAATGGATTACATGGGTAAACACAACAAATTGAACTTATTTTATACTCTTTTTCTAAAATTTTAATTGCATGTTGTATTACATCTATAGTTGAGACATGATCAGTTGCTAGTTTTGAGGGTCTTTTAATTATATTTGTAAAACCAAAATTTTTACAAATTTTAGATATCTTTTCATCTTCAGTAGATAGTACGATCTTATCAAAAATTTTTGTTTTTTTTAAAATTTCATAAGTAATTCTTATAATTGGTTTACCAAAAAAATTTTTAATATTTTTTGATTTAATTCT
>MDTB01167764.1_pt1 | contig 30850 bp, 29 predicted proteins | sample 811161 | NCBI WGS metagenome assembly MDTB01 (sample SAMN05326650, study PRJNA326480) | marine metagenome | isolation source: seawater | place: Mediterranean Sea | collected 2009 | reverse complement strand
AGGCTTGACTTCCGAGTTCGGAATGGGATCGGGTATTACACTTTCGCAATAATCACCAGGCGTACGTGATATACATTTAGAATTTTGAAATGTCAAATAGTTATATCCAAGAGAATTCATTATAATATTTTACATTTTAAATTAGTTTTCATCTTGATTAATTATGAACAGATTATTTTCCTGCATTTTGAATATATTTTTCTATAAAATCGTTTATCGCAAAACCTATACCCTCCTCCAAAGAAATCTTGGCTTTCCACCCATATTTTTTAGCTAAACTACTATCTAGAAGCTTTCTGGGTGTTCCATCTAGTTTTTTATTTTGATATTTTATTTTCAATTTTAATTGCAAATATTTCATAATAAAATTTGCATAATCATTTATACTTTTTTCAACTCCTGAACCAATATTGATAATAGACTCCTTTGTTTTTTTTTTTAAAAAGAAAACACAGGCATCAGCTATATCGTCACTTATTATTACTTCTCTTAAAGGCTTTCCACTTCCCCAAATTTTAATGTGGTCATCTTTATTTTTAATCGCATGAATTATTTTTCTTATTAAAGCAGGTAAGAAATGAGAGGAATTTGGATCATAATTATCATTAACTCCATATGAATTACATGGCATTAAGCATTTATAATTAAGATTATATTGTTCGTTATAGCTAGAGCATAAATTAATACCAGCAATTTTGGCTATTGCATAAGGTTCATTTGTTTTCTCTAAAAAACCAGATAATAAATATTCCTCTTTAATTGGTTGCTTACATTTTTTTGGATATACGCAACTAGAGCCCAAAAAAATTAAATTTTTTACTCCTGCTTTATAACTTCCATGAATTAAATTATTTTGGATAGTTAAGTTATCATATATAAAATCTGCCTTGAAAGTATTATTTGCATGTATTCCACCTACTTTAGCTGCAGCTATAATTACAGCATCAGGCTTACATCTTTTTAAAAAATTAAAAACAGCTAGCTGATTAGTTAAATCAAGTTGACTTTTTGTTCTGTATAAAAGGTTAGAATATTTCTTAAATTTTAATTTCCTTAATATTGCTGAACCAACTAGACCTTTATGGCCAGCAACATAAATTTTAGATTTTTTATTAATCATTCATTATTTGAATTATACTCATATTGTATCATATCTTTAATAAGAGATTTAATATCATGCTTTGGTTTCCAGTTAAGAAATTTTTTGGCTTTTGAACAGTTTCCTTGAAGGGTATCAACTTCTGCAGGTCTTAAGTATTTTTTTTTACACTCTATAATACAAATTCCATTTTTGTCATATGCCTTTTCATTTATTCCTTTTCCCTTCCATTTAATTTGTAGTTTTAGGTATTTCGCAACAAGATTAACAAATTGCTTTATACTATATTGCTTGCCTGTACAAACTACAAAATCATCGGGCTTTTTGTGTTGTAACATTTTCCACATTGCTTGAACATAATCTTCAGCATGCCCCCAATCTCTTTTTGCATAAATATTTCCTAGAAATAATTTTTTTTGTTTTTTCATTTTAATTTTACAAAGAGCCTTGACAATTTTTTTAGTTACAAAAGTCTCTCCTCTTAATGGACTTTCATGATTAAACAATATTCCATTACTTGCGAATAATTTATAAGACTCTCTATAATTTACTGTAATCCAATGGGCATAAACCTTTGCTACACCGTATGGACTTCGAGGATAAAAAGGTGTTTTTTCATTTTGAGGTGTTTCCATAACTTTACCAAACATTTCTGAACTACCAGCTTGGTAAAATTTTATCTTTTTATTTATTCTAACGATTGACTCTAAAATTCTTAGGGTTCCTGTTGCATCTGCGTTTGTAGTGTATTCTGGCATATCAAATGAGACTGCAACATGTGATTGAGCTGCTAAATTATAAATTTCATCAGGAAGGATCTTTTTTATTACACTGAAAACAGCAGTTGAGTCAGTTACATCTCCGTAATGTAAATAAAAATTGTTTTTTTTTATTAAGGGATCAGAGTATATATCATCTATTCTGTAAGTATTAGGTTGGGAAGATCGTCTTTTTACACCATGAACAATATATCCTTTCTTTAGTAACAACTTTGACAGATATGCTCCATCTTGACCAGTCACTCCAAAAATTAAAGCTTTTTTTCTCATTCAACTATAAATCAGTCTTAATTTGATTCATTTATTATACATACTATTTATAGTCAATTGATTTAAAAACTTATTTGTGAAATTTTAGATAAAATTTTCTTTAAGATTAGAAATATATTTGCTCTCATACTATTGATTTTAAATGATTTATACACTTCATAATTTGAGAGTATAATATTAAATAGATTTTTATTACTAGTTCCTCCTGTTCTCATAACAACAAATGTTTTATTAATATATTTTGAATGAACTTTATTTATTCCATATACCCTTAGCATAAACTCAAAATCTGAAGCGATTTTAAGTTTAGTATTATATAATCCAAATTTATTAAAAATTTTTTTTTTAATAAACAGAGAGGTGTGTGCAGGATGTTTACATTTTATATAATCTTCACTTTTCAAATTCTCTGACTTAAAAAATCTTACAATTTTTTTTTTATCATTTCTTTTAACAAATTCAACATCGGAATGAATTGACAATAGTTTATTATCTAATTTGAATTCCTCTAAGATACTTTTAAAAACTTTATTATTTTTATAAAAATCGTCAGAATGTAAAATTCCTATGTAATTATATTTTGATTTTTTAATTGCGTAATTTATTCCCTCATAAATTCCTAATCTTTTTTTTTCAAATATTTTTAAATTTTTATTTTCTTTTTTAAATTTTCTTAAAATCTTTAAAGTGTTATCATTTGAACCACCATCTACTACAATATGTTCATATTTTTTATTAAATCTTTGTTTTTTGACAGAATTTACACAATCGTATATGAATTTTTCATTATTAAGAACTGTTGTAATGATAGATAAAGTCATTTTTTTAAATTATGGTTTATCTTTTATTTTAACTTTTAAATTAATTTAATCTAGTTTTAACAGTCCATACTTTAACAATGCTAATATTGCGTATACACCGTCCATAAGACCAATTTTTTTTCCCTCTAAATATGTTCTTCCATTATAATTAATTTCTACCTCTTCAATTTTAAGATTTAATTTTGCTACTTTTGAGTTCACTTCTGGACAGAAAGCGAAGCCTTTTTCTTTAAGTTGCAAATTTAAAAAGACATCTTTTGAAAAAACTTTGTAACAAGTATGAGCATCAGTAAGTTGCTGATTATTTATGAAATTAGATAATTGAGTTAAGAAATGATTAAAAAAAATTCTTGATCTTGAAATAAAATTTTTTGCATTAAAGTATCTTTTTTTTCCCAAAACTCTGGAGCCATAAACTATTTTTGATACATTTGTTAATATAGGCTTTATTAACTTTTTATAATCATGGGGATCATATTCAAGATCTGCATCTTGTATAATAACAATATCTCCATTAACATAATTTTTAGCAGTTTTTATGCATGCACCTTTGCCTAAATTTGCATTGTGACTCAATAATAATTTTTCACTTGAAAATTTATATGAGTTTATCATATCTAGTGAATTATCTGTTGAACAATCGTTAACAATTATTATTTGTTTTTTTATATAATTTTGTTTCTCAATTTCATTTAATAATTTAACAATTGTATTTTTTTCGTTGAAAAGTGGTATTATAATACTTAATTTCATAAATAAATAATGATTTTTTTTTTTTTTAAAGTATTAATCACAGTTTTATTTTATATAATTTTAGGAAAGTTAACAGTATATAAAATTTTTAAATATAAAGAATCAAACTTAATAGAAACATCAATAATAGGAATAGTTTGTGCTTCTTTATTACCTCTAATAGTAAATTTTTTTTTACCTCTTAGTTTGATTGTTAACTCAATATTTTTGATCGCGATTTTCTCTATTTTTTTATTCTTAAAATTAAATTTAGGAAAGTTTGATTATTTTTTTATATCAGCTGTAAGTATTTTATCATTTATAATTATACTATTTGATAACGAATATAGACCAGATGCAGGTTTATATCATTTACCATTTATTCAGATTTTAAATGAACAAAACATAATTATTGGTTTAACAAACTTACATACTAGATTTGGACATATTTCGATAATTCAATATTTATCTGCATTTAATTTAAATATTTTTACTGGCAAAGAAGGACTGATTATTCCTATCTCAGTAATTTTTTCGTTAATATACTTGTATTTTTTATATGATATCAACAAACTTTTAAAAAAAAGGGAAAATATTTCTGTTGGAAAAGTATTCTCAATTTTTATATTAATATATATTACCTACAAGATAAATCGATACAGTGAGTTTGGAAATGATGCCCCGGCACACTTACTATTTTTTTATCTAATATCAAAATTTTTATATTACAAAAAAAATTCACTGAAAAATATACATAATATTTATTTATATACAGTTTACTTATTTTTAAATAAAGTTTTTTTTGTATTTACATTTGTTCTTCCTTTATATCTTCTAATTCAAAAGAAAAAGATTTTTTTAAATTTAATATTGAGTGTTCCAACTCTTTTATTTTTTTTATGGATATTTAAAAATATTTTGATTAGTGGATGTTTAATATTTCCGATGAAAAACACATGTTTTGAGAGTTTTAAATGGACAAACTTAAATCTAGTCGAGAGTGCTAATATAGAAGCTGACGCTTGGGCAAAAGCATGGCCTCAAAATTTAAATAAAGATCTTTCTATGGAAGAATTTACGAAAAATTTTAAATGGGTAAAGTCTTGGTTGAGTGTTCACTTTAGATATATAATTAAAATACTTTTGCCGTACATAATTTTTTTAATATTAATCTTAACTTATCTTATCAATATTAAAAAAAAAACTTCAAGTAATTTTATCAAAAATGATAGGTATTTATTATTAATTTTACTTTCAATAATTGGATCTATTACTTTCTTTCTTAAATTTCCAGTTTATAGATATGGTTATTCATATTTAATTTTATTAATTTTTACCTCTTTTATTTGGAGCTTCAAATTTATAAATAAGGCGAAGTTTCTAAAGATTTGTAAAATATTAATACCCTTAAGTTTAATTGTAATTCTATCTAAACAATTTGTAAGATACCAAATCAATTATAATGAAAGAAATTTTATTCCAAATCATATTTTTATTGATAAAAAAGAACACAATATTAAGTATAATAAAGTTTATTTATCTGACACTTTTAAATTTTACTACAGTAAAAATGAGTGCTTTTATGGTTTAGCACCTTGTACAAATTACAATTATGGTATTAATAAAAACAAATTGAAACATAAAAAAAAATTTATATTCAATATAATTTTATTTATAATTTTAAAATTTCTTTGTATGAATAATAAATTTTTTATATCCAAAAAGTGAGGAAATAAAAAACCAAAAAATTGATCCAAAAAAAGTGCTAAAAAATGAACCTGTTGGTCTTGGTAGAAAAATAAATATTAGTATAATTATTGTAATCAGATTAAATATTAATTCATTCGAGATATTTTGCTTTTGTGAGTCTTTAAATAAATAAAATAAAAACATTAAAAATGATAAATAACCTATTAAGCCTGTATCAACCAATATTTCTAAGTGAAAATTATGAGGATGAGTTGAGCAAACTTTGTAACCAGAATTTTCACTATTTTCTACCTCATACTCTTTACACTTTATCCTAAAAGATTTTAAACCATTACCAACTAAAGGTTTTTCAGCTATCATTAAGACACTTGCATTGTAATGCAAACCCCAAGGAGTTAATTTTAATGCATTAAGAAAATTTGGTTGATTAAAATCAATTAATTGGATTATGTCGGTATAATATCTTGATTTTGTAGTGTCTTTTACTGAAAAATTTATTAGTAATATAGATATACATATCGAGAAAAAAATACCTAAAATATTCTTAAAATTAAAGTCAATAATATGTGAATAATATATAATTGAAAAAACTAGTGCTAATAAAAATGCTGATCTTTCACCAGATAGAAAAATGACAATCAAGATAAATATGGGAAAAAAATTTACCAAATTATTATTTTGTTTTAATATTTTAAGTAATAAAAAAAATGAAATAATGATAGTCGAAAAATAACCACCAAATACTAACTCTTTACCAAAAAAACCAGAGTATCTTTGACACTCTAAAATATTAGAACTACAAAAATAGGGTTTTAATCCTATAAAATTTGAACCTGTAATATATTGTTTTAAAAAATCTAAGGAAATAATTGCAATAAAAAAAAGTAAGTAAATTAGACTTTTTTCTAAAAATTTTTTGCTCACTCTTGAATATACAAAAATTATTGAATTAAAAAGAAAAAAAAATTTAAGTAAAAAAATACTTTTTATCACAGTCACATGGTCTTGATTTAAAATTAAATTCGAAAAAATGATGTAAAAAAAAAATACTAACAAAAAAATGTTATATTTTTTTTTGAGAAAATTATATTTAATTTTAATTGATAAAATTAAAAATAATATTGAAATTGTTATTAATATAAAATTAAGAAAGAAAGATCTAAAAAAGAAAAAAATAGGAAAAAATACTATTAAGTAATGTAAAATTATTTCTATTGGATTTATTTTTTTTTTTAATTCAATCAATTTACTTAAGTATAATATAATTTATATTAATATTTTTTTTCCTATAAATTCATATATTATATTTAATATAAAACTCAATAAATATTGCTTATTAAAATTTAAGACACTATTAAACATGGATATATTTAAAATATTAATATTTTTTTCTTGTTCGATAATTACTTTATATTTTGCTGAAAAAATATCTGTTAAATTTAACTTTTACGACTTACCTGATAAAAAGAAAATTCATAAAAAAAAAGTTACTAAAGCAGCCGGTTTAGCATTAATACCCATTATTGGTTTAAATCTTATATTTTTAGACCTCAACTATCAATTATTTTATTTTATGATATTTTTAATATCTATTATTCTACTGGGTTTTACAGATGATTTACTAAATCTTTCTCCATTAACAAAATTGTTATTATTATTTGTGATGTTATCTTTTTTTATTTTAGAGATAATATCTATCCAAAGTCTAGGCTATCTATTTAATAAAAATTTAAATTTATATTTTTTTTCAATTCCTTTTTCAATTCTATGTTTTTTATTTCTTATAAATTCATTTAATTATTTTGATGGGCTTGATGGATTACTCGGTTCATTATCATTTATTTCAATAATATATTTTTTAATGTTTTCAAATGGAGAACTATCATTTTTCTTAATTTCAATTTTAATATATTTAATAGTTTTTCTTTTTTTTAATTTTGGAATTCTACCAAAACAATTTATTGGTGACTCTGGGAGTTTAGGGCTGGGTTTTATTGTATCATTCTTAGCATGTTATTTAACTCAAGTTGAAACGACCTTAAAACCCTCATTTGTTGTTTGGCCTTTAGCTTTTTTTGTCTACGAATTCATCTCAATTAACTTTATACGAATTAAGATTGGAAAGAATATATTTTCTAGAGACTTAAATTTTATATTTAATATTTTTGCAAAAAAGTATGGACAAATTATTTCTGTCTTAATGTGTGTCTTAATACATATGTTTTATTGCCTCAACGGAATCATTTTAGAAAAGTTAAAATTAGATGAATTTTCAATCATTTTATTTTGTGCATATTTTATAATATATATTAAATTGCGATTAAATCAGTTTAATAGATTTAAAAAAAAATATAATTAAATTATATTGAAGTTAATAAAACTATGGATAAAAAGTTAAAGGATATAATTTGTTAGATTTGATAATTATCTCTTTTAATAAAATTACTTTGTGAAGATTAAAATAAATATTTAAAAAATATGAAATTATTAAAGTCAAAAATAATTAAAATAAAAAAGGGAAAAAATTTAAAAATTATTAACCCAGTTAATATTTATGAATGTGAATTTGGAAATAATTGCTCAATTGGCCCTTTCACTGAAATTCAAAAGAATGTCAAAATTGGTAACAACACTAAAATTCAATCACATTCTTTTATATGTGAGCTTGTTGAAATAGGTAGTAATTGTTTTATAGGACACGGTGTAATGTTCATTAATGATAAATTCGTAAATGGTAAACCTGCATTAGGTAATAAAAAAAAATGGCTAAAAACTAAAATTAATTCCAATGTTTTAATAGGGAGTAATTCAACAATTCTGCCTGTTAATATTTGTTCCAACGTTGTTATTGGAGCTGGTTCAGTTGTTACAAAAAACATTACAATATCTGGAAAATATGCAGGAAACCCAGCAAAAAAAATAAAATAATTTTTAAATGAATTAATTTTTTTGCTTTTTAAGGATTAAATAAACTAATTTTTCTTATCAAGAATTTTATTAAATATTTTCAAGTAATTTTTTTTTGAATTTTCATAACTTAAATATTTTAAAGCAAACTCTCTAGAAAGTTTAGATTTTTTTTCAATCAAATTTTTATCTATTTTTTTTATAAATTTAATCATTTTGTATATTTCTGAAATTCTATAGCTAAATCCAATTTTTTTTAAAACTTCTTCTGCTCCTCCATTTTTAAAACTTATTACTAAATTGCCTGAAGAAACAGCTTCCAAAATAGTTAAGGGAAGGTTATCTATCAAAGAATTACAAATATATATATCAGATAGAGAATAAACTTCAGAAGTTTTTTTATTAGTTAAAAATTCTATATGCTTGTAATTTTTTATATTTTGAAGTTTAGGATTATTTTTTCCTAAAGATATAAAAAAAAACTTATCATCTTCTGATAATGTATCTAAAATTTTTTCAAAAAAATAAAAACCTTTTCTCTTATCTTTTATATCCTGTGCTGAAAATAATATAACTTTTTTGTTTATTGGAATATTATATTTTATTCTTAATTCTTTTTTATTTCGTGGTTTAAATAAATTTGTATCGATTGGATAATATTTTGAAATAAATATCTTTTTTTTTAATTTTGGATGAATCTGTATAAATTTGTTGTACATCCAATTATTATGGGCAATAAAATATACGTTATTTTTATACAAGAATTTTTTTTTAAGTTGAAGGCAGTATTTGGATAGAAAATTACTTTTTTTTTCCTTCTTAATAGAATAGTGTTCTGTAGAATTAATAAACCACATATCATGAAGCGAAACAATTATCTTTTGATTAAATGATATTAATTCCTTTAAAGAAATCATTGATCTATTTACCCAATGAATATTAATTAAATCTGGTGATAGGTTGGATATTTTTTTTTGATTATAAGTATTAAAAATATTTAATGATTGATGAAACTTTTTTTTACTAAAAAAAAATATTATTACTTTTTCTATTATTCTTAAATAAAAAATATAAATTTTTTTTACTAATGAATAAATTTCAATTGAATTTTTAAATTTACTGTGAACAGTCAAGAATAATGAATTTTTTACTTTAATTGCCTTAAAAATAGAATGAGCAGCAATTGATGCTCCCCCTTTATAATCACTAAATGATAGAAAAACTATTTTCACTATTTAAATAAATTTATATTATTTTTATACCATTCACATATTTTAGGTAGATCTTCGTTCAAATTATTTTTTGGTTTCCATTTTAAGCTTTTTAATTTATTGCAATTAATTTTATAAATTTTATCATTAAAGGGTCTATCTTTAACAAATTTAATATTTTTTATAAAATTTTTATTAAAATAATTCGCTATCATTTTAACAACTTCTATGACTTTAAATTTTTTTTCTGAGGCGATATTATAAATATGACCTGATTTTCCTTTTAATATTATCTTGATAATACCTGAACAAAAATCCTCTACGGAAAGATAAAATCTAAAATTATCTCCTATGCCATGTATCGTCATTTTTTTATTGTTTATAAAATTATAAATTGATTTGGAAATTAGCTTTTCCGGATACTGTCTGATTCCATAAATATTATTCGCTCTTACAGTAATTATATTCATTTTATATGATTTTTTATAGGCATTAACCATCATGTCAGCACCAGCTTTTGAAGCAGAATAAGGATTTGTTGGATTGAGAGATTGAATTTCTTTAAAAGATTTATCTAAATTTTCTCCATAAACTTCATCAGTGCTTACATGTATAACTCTCTTTACTCTTTTTTTTCGACAAGCTTCCAAGAGATAATGAGTTCCCAATGTATTAGTTTTTGTAAAGAGCAACGAATTTCCAAAAGAATTATCAACGTGGCTTTCTGCAGCTACATTTATAACTAAATCAACATTCTTAAGATAATTTTGTAGTGATTTGAAGTTCAAAATGTCACCACGAACAAATAAAACATTTCTTTTTTTTAATAAATTTTTAAGATATTTTTTGTTAGCAGCGTATGTAATTTTATCATAAAGTATGAATTGAGCATTATTAAATTTGCTGTACAGCTTTTCAGAGAGATGTGAACCAATAAAACCTGCTGCGCCAGTTATAAAAATTTTTTTAATCATTAAGCTTTATTTCCTTTTTTAATTTTGAAAAATATTTGTACAACTCAATTTTTTTAATTTCAACGCCAGTAAATTTTTTAATTTTTTTTACATTAAAACAATAATTCTTATCCTTAAATTTTTTTTTTTTTTTTACAACGATTTTAATTTTTTTGTAGTCAACAATGGAATTCACAAACTTCTTAGTAGGGAAAGGTATCCCTGACCCAACATTAAAAATACCTTTACCATCAAATAAAAATAATTTTTCAATATACAAACATAATATCTTAATTGGCAAAAAATCTTTGATCAAATAATAATTATTGTCAAATATAATTTTTTTTTTTTTTATCCCACTCAAGATTATACTTACTAAAGATGGTTTTTTTTTTTTTCCATCCTCATAGCCAAAAACATTTGATAATCTTAAAATTACTAACCTTTTTTTTAATTTATATTTACAAAATTTTTCTGATTTCAAACAGTTTTTTCCATACATACTTATTGGTGATAATTTAGATTTTTCTGATAAATTTAATTTTTGGGAGTAAACAAGCCTTGAACTTAGTAAAAAAAAAATTGTTTTACTGTTTTTAATGATATTTGCTATTTTAAAATTTCTATCATTTTCTTTTAAATATTTTTTCTCATAAAAACTTTTTGAATTACTAAAGTTAATAAGAAAGTCTGCATTAAAAATTTTTGATTTTGAAATATCATTATATTTAATCATTTTTACATTAAATTTTTTTCTTAAATGACTTAATAAATTAAGTTGAATAAAACTTTTATTACCTATCAAAATAACTGTTTTCTTATAAATTCTTAACACAAATTGGTCCAGAATAGTTTATTCATTGAAAATATTATATTTTTTTTAAAATATTCATTAATACTTTTTTCATAATACTACAAAAAATCTAGACTCTGATAATATCTTTCAATAATTTATATAAAAAAAAAGATAGTTTTTTAATTGATTGTTTTTTCATATTTAAATAAGTTTGAACTAAGCAACAAAATATCACAAAATAATTTAAATTGAATATAATATTAGCTTTTTTGAAAAATAAACAAGAAATTATTTTTTTTTCATTAATATTTTACGGACTTTCATTTTTTTTAATAATCAAAGAATATTTAATTATTTCTGATTTTTCAATTTTTTATAATTTTCCAATTTTAGAATTATACAGGGTTTTAATTATTTTAATAAGTATTTTTTGTTTATTTGTGGGAAAGGGAATTTTCAATAAATACATATTTTTTTTAATTGTTATAAATATATTTTTTTTATACAGCTCATTTTTTGGTGAAAAAATTAATTTTATTATTCCAGCTGAAATTTTTTATCAATTTCGATCTGGGGAAAAAATAGATACCTTTTTTTTTGAAAAAAATAAAATAATTTTAATTAACACCTTTAATATAATTCTTCCTTTGATAGCTGTTTCATTTTTAGATACATCATTAGAAAAATTAAATAAATTTAAAGAATATAGTTTAACAATTTGCGATATTTTACTTATCTTATTAGTTTTATTATTATCTTACAAATATTCTTTTGTACTTATTAATCTAAATGCTATCGAAGTTTTTTTAATAAATTTACATTCAACAATGTATTTTTTAAATATATATTTCTTAATTTTAGCTGACAAAATATTTAAAAAACAAGAAATAAATATTTTTATAATTATAAGAATTTTATTGATTTTTTACTGTTTTTTTATTGGTGATTCCATTTTACATCCTACAATTTGTTTATTAACTTTCGCAATTTATTTTTTATTAAGTAAAAAAAACAAGTATGCTTTAATCTTATTTTCTCTATTTTTTTTAATTATTTTAACATCTAATTTTTTTAAGCTTTCTTTTTTAGATTTTTTTACGATGAAGCAACATTTGATAAACCTTAAGGCATCTGGGACTTTGATACATTCACTATTGTCAAGATTAGAGCATATAGAATTTTATTTATTTTGGTCTACTAATCTTAATTTTTTGATCGGTAATAATATATTTACAGACCAAGCTTACACATACCCACATAATTTACTTGTAGACATATTAGTAACTACAGGAATAATAGGATTGTTAATTTTTATTTTTGTAATTTTTAATTTAATAGTTAAGATTAAAGAAAATATTAATTCTAGTAATCTATTTATTTTTATTTTATTTTTTCAGTCATTTATTTTTTCATGTTTTTCAGGATTCTTTTTTGCAAATATTATTCTAAATATATCTTGCGCTGCTTGTTTTTGTTTTTTGAAACCGAAACATTCTATAATTCCATAAATTTCTAGAGGATTTGTAAGATTTGTTATGATGAATGCCAGAAAAGTTGAAAGAAGACTTGCTATTGCTGCACCTTTAATACCAAATGAGCTTATTAAATAACTATTAAAGATAATATTGAATAAAATTGAGGCTATTTGATAAAATAAGATGTTAATATAACTAGACGTTAAAAATTGTTTCTGTATCCAAAAGTTTATTACTAAAGAGAGAAATATACTAAGAGATAAAAAAATAAATGATTCATATGCATAAATATAATTTTCCCCAAATAAATTTAAATAAAATTTTCCAAAAACTATAACAGATATAAAAAATAGAAGAGAGGCATAGAAGCTTAAAAAAATTATATTTCTAAAAATTCTATCCATAGCATTTTTATCATTTATAAATCTAGATAAGTTTGGATATATAAATTGAAAGAATAGTGTACCAAAAATCAATATTATAGCTATTAACCTTGAAGCAGAGGAATAATAAGCTGAAAATTCAGTGCCTAAAATATTTGAAATCATTAGAATGTCAATTCGCATTGCAACAATTAATGAAAATGCTAATAGTGGAAATAAAAAAATTTTTTTAATAATTTTTTTTGTATATTCTTTTTCAAATTTCAAACTTATAAAATTGTTGCCGTTTTTTTTAAAATAATAAATAACAAGTAAAGAGAAGAATAAACTTTCTAAGAAGTAAGAAGCTGCTATATAAATAAAATTTAACTTATTTAAAATAATATATATCTTAACCGCAAAAAAAATTAAGTTTTGAAAAACTTTAATCTTAAAAATTGTATTAAACTGACCTCTAACAAATATTTCACTGTAAAAAATAGAAAATGGTTCAACTATTAAAATTAAGCCTATAATTAGAATTAAGTATTTTAAATCTTTGCTAATTACAAATAAATTAAGGTTTAATGCCAAAAACGTATATAGAAATACTGAAGCATAAAAAGTTATTAAAAAACAAGATCCTATTTCTCTTCGTCTGTTTTGAAAATTTTGTGATAATGCCTTATTTAGATAATAATGAATGTTCGAAAATGAAAGACTATAGAGTAAAAAAAAAACTGTTTGAGCAACCGTAAATTTTCCAAATTCTAAAGCAGTATAATTTCTTGCAAAAAACAAAATTACGATAAATGAGCATAATTGGGATAGTAAATTTGAAGAAAAGAAATATGATAAATTTGGTATGAACGAGTTAAAATTTTCTAAATTCGAATAAATTTTCTTCATTTTACATTATAATATTTTTTTTTATAACCTTATCTAAAGTTTTTACTCTATTTTGATAAGTGTGTTTCTGTAAAGTTCTTTTATAGCCATTATTTGCTATAAAAAATAATTTTTTTCTATTACTTAAATAAAAATTTATTTTTTTTACAAGATCTTTAAGATTTTTATAGACGACAATCTCTTTATTGACTTTAAATAATGTGCTTAATCCAATTTTATTATCCGTTAAAACCAAACAACCCATAGCTGTTCCCTCAAACAGCCTCATATTTCCTGCATACTTTGTATTTTCAATATGAGAATTAATTAAAATTTTACTTTTTTTTAGTAATTTTAGCATGTCCTTTCCATAAACAGCCTTTTTAGAATAAATTAAAATATAAATAATTTTATGAATTAATTTTAACTTTTCAGAAAAAATGAAATTAGAATTAGGTTTTATTAAAAAAGATAAAATATAATAAAAATTTTTTAAAGGAGAATTGATACCTACATAAGTTTTATCAAATTTTTTTAACAAAATATAAATTAAATTAACTCTATTAATATGAAGACCTGATTTCATATATAAAGATCCGATAAAAGACAAATCGATAGATCTTCTTTTTACTTTCAATTGTGTTTTTGGTGGTGCATTGAACGCATGGTGAACTAAAAATGTTTTTTTTCTTAATTTTTTTTTTATTTCAAGATAGTAACCATTTGTACATGTAATTATAATATCAGCTAATTTTAATTTATCTTGAATTTTTTTTGTGAGAGGTGAACAATGAAAAACTATAATTAGTTTAATGTGGTCTAATTTTCTTAACTTTTGTATGAATTTTTTATTTAAAAAAGAATAATTGCCAAAATAAACTATATTTGATTTGAAATAGGATATTTGCTTAATTAAAATATCCTTATCATTTTTTTTTCCTAAAAACTCTTCTAACCATTTACTTTGTAGAATTTTAATATTTGCAATAATTTCATTGCATTCATAGTCTTTTTTTAATAATTCTTTACTGATATTATCTTTTTCTCCAAAACCAAATTTAAAAACTTCATTTAATAATTGTTCATAACTAAAATCTTTTTTATGAATTTTATTTTCAAATAATTTTACTGCTTCTGGGTAAATAGATGATATTCTTGTGAACTTAAGCATTAAAAAAGGATTTTATAGTCGAGCAAACTTTTTTAAGTTTTGTTTTATTCATATGCTCACCGATTGGTAAACTTATTATATTATTACTCCATCTTACTGCATTCATTTTCCTACAGTAAGATTTGTGTTTATTTTTAAAGACAGGTAATTGTGGCAAAGATAGAGGATAATGTATAGCAGTGTAGATTTTATTTTTTAACAAATATTTTTTTAACTCATTTCGCTTGTTAGTTTTGATGACAAATAAATGATTAGAACTTTTTGCATTTTTAATTTGTTTCGTAAATTTGATATCTCCTATACCATTTAAATTATATTTATAAAATTTAGCCTGTTTTTCTCTTAAACTTATCCATTTATTTAAATAACTTAACTTTATATTCAAAATACCCGCTTGAATATTGTCCAATCTTGAATTCCTGCCAATAATACTGTGACTATTTTTTTTTAAACCTCCGTGATTTGCAATTTTTTTTGCTTTTAAAAAAAGTTTTTTTTTATTAGTAACAATACACCCTCCATCTCCAAAGCATCCTAAGTTTTTAGAAGGGAAAAAACTAAAAGTTGAAATATCTCCAAATGAAGATGTTTTTTTATTGTTCAATTCGGCACCATGCGATTGTGCACAATCTTCAACAATTTTTATTGAATATTTTGATGATATTTTTTTGATTTTTTCAATATTTGCAGGATTTCCATAAAGGTGCACAACTATTATGGCTGAGGTTTTTTTTGAAATTTTTTTTTGGAGATCTTTAATACAAATATTATGTGTCTCATCCACATCAACAAATTTTATTTTATAATCATTATTTATTACAGACTCAGCTGTGGAAATCCATGTATTAGCTGGTACAATAATTTCACTTTTTTTTTTTAAATCTAAACATTTTATTGCAATCTCTAAAGCATCAGTTCCATTAGCTACTCCCAAACAATATTTCACATTCAAATATTTTGAAAAATTTTTTTGAAAATTTAATAGATCTTCCCCGCCAATATATGAGGACCCATTAATATTTTTTTTTATTGAGTTAAATATTTTTTTATCGATTCCATTTATTTGTTTTCTAAGATTTAAAAAATCAATAACCATTTAATTTCCAAGTTTTTTAGAAATAATATTCTTATTTAGAAAAATTTCTTTATTTAATTCGATTGATTTATATATAGCATTTATAACCTTAATTGTTTTAATAGCTTCGTTGCTTTCAAATTCAGACTTTTTATTTTTATAAATTGTTTCTATTACGTGTTTATAAAACTCAATATGACCATAACCATAAACATTTTTTGGATTTGTTTTAAATCTATTAATACTAGTTTTTTTTTTTAGATGGAAATAAGAAATTTCATTAAGAGCAAAACCACCTACTTTTGCTGAACCCTTTGTTCCCATTAAACTAAATGAACCTTCAACATCAAATGGTCTCATTGCAGTTGTTGCCTCCATTAATCCAGTTTTTCCATTTTTAAATCTAAAAATTATTAATGCAGTGTCCTCAGTCTCTGTTCTTGACAAATGATTAAAACCTTTTGCATAAACAGAAATTGGATCTCCCATTATTGTTCTCATTAAATCTAAATGATGACTTGCTTGGTTAGATACTACACCTCCATCTAATTTCCAGGTCCCTCTCCATTTAGCCTGATTATAATAAGATTTATCTCTTTTCCATCTTACAATAACACTTGCATGAATCAATTTACCAAAAAAGCCTTTTTTAATATCCTTTCTTAATTTTAAAACTGGTAAATTAAATTTATTTTGCATCACTACAAATACTTTTCTTTTGCTATGTTTAGATAATTTAACAATTTTTTTTGCATCTGAAATTTTTAAACACATTGGTTTTTCAACAATTACATGACATTTATTTTTTAATGCAAATAAAATTTGATCAGAATGGAAACCAGATGGTGTTAAAATAATAACTAATTTAGGTTTTAAATTATTTATAGCCTTCTTGAAATTCGTGAAGGTATCTAAATTATATTTTTTTTTTAAAATTTTAAGTTTTTTTAAATCTTTATCGCAAAAACCTACAACTTTAATCCTATTTTTTTTTAGAGCATTAATACTTTCTAAATGCTTGTAAAAAATTCTACCACAACCAATAACTAATGCGTTCATCTAAAAAATTTTCTAATACTCTTTTTGGCTAACTTAAAAATAACACTATCATATAAATTTATATCATAATCTGAATGTTTTTTTGGGCTTTCTAACATTATTGCTTCAAATTCCTCATGACTTAGATTTAATTTTTTCAAAAAAAAACTTTTGTACTCATTTATTTTTTGAGTTTCTAAAAAAGGTAATTTAATCATTTCTTCTGCATCTACTTTTGAAATTTCTTTATTTCTTATTAAACAAGAATAATGCAAAATTCTTTTATCTATATTAAATTTTTTAGGTAAAATATAGCCTTGGAAAAATTTTGTAAAGAAAGACTCATGATGCTTGCCACCATAATCAATCCAATCGAATTCATCTTTTAAAATTTTTTTTGCTTTATTACTATTGTAATTTAAATGGTCAAGTAAATCCAAATAGGTTACTTTTTTTAAAATTTTTTCGTAAAAAAATTTTTTAAAAGGATACATTTTTGGAAACGTCTTAATTTTCAATTTTCCATACTTTTTATGAATTTTTTTAATGTGGCTAAAATCATCCTTTCTCCACCCCCAACTTGGGACTACACTGTGCTCTGTAGCATAATTCACACCTGAAATTATAAATTTAATTTCATTTTTTATAGCAAAATTCAATATGTAGGAAAATATTGCATGATCTGTAAGCAGTTCAATATCTGGTACACCTGCATATAAAAATGATTTCTGTAAATCTTTAAACTCCTCCCAATCTAATATTAATGTTTTATAATCAAATCCGGTTTTTTCTAAAATTTTATTAATATTTTGATTTGAAATCTTTGAATTCCATCCATTATCCATATGAATTATTAGGGGGTTTAATTTTAATTTCCAAAGATTGTATACTACAAAACTACTATCAGTTCCTCCACTTAATCCAACTACACAATCATAAATAGATTTGCTTGTCTCATTATGAATAAGTTTCTTTATTGATAAAAGATTAGAACTAACTTGCTCTTGAGTGAAATTACCATATTTTTTTTTATTACTTTTCCAATCAACACAAAAGTTGCACAAACCATCTTTTACAATTTTGAACTCCGTGATGGAGTCATTCATTAAACATTCTTTACAAGATACCATACTCTCTTTTTTCTTTTTCAGAGGGGTAGTTAAAAACTATGCCCCCATTAAGTTTTTTCATTATAAAAATTGTCGAGCTAGTAAAAGCACTTACATCAGTATTTATTACTTTTTTAATATCATCTACTGATGCAGATCCTCCCTTATAAATTAAGGGTACACTAATTTCATTTTGTAAAAATCTGATGATATCTGTGTTTGATCCTTTCATAGTACCATCTAAATCAACCAATGTAATCAAAATTTCACCAATTCCTATTTTTTGAATAGTTTTTAAATATTCTTTCAAATTAAGATTAATTGGTTTTCTGTTGATATAATCATATATATAATAATTAGAATCTTTTCTAATGATGTCTATAGAGACAACGATACTTTGTGCTCCTATAGCTTTGTTTATATCTAATAACATATCAGGATTTTTTTGAACCTCGCTATTTAAGATTATCTTTTCGTATCCAATCTCAATAATTTTTACTGTTTCATCCGCATCTTTTATGCCACCACCGTACGATAGTGGAAAGAATGCTTCTCCAGCAATATCTTTCAACAAATCATAATTAATATTACGATTTGTTTTAGATGCTGTAATATCTATAATAAACATCTCATCAACAGTATAATCATTAAAAATATTTACAGCATTTATTGGATCACCAATATATCTATCTGTTGAGTCATCAAAATTTGAACGATGTATTAATCTTTCATGATCCAAAATTAAACATGGTGCAATTCTTTTAGTGAGCATTATTGTTTATTTAATATGTTTTTTAATAATTCGATACCATTTAAATGACTTTTTTCAGGATGAAATTGAATTCCCCAAATATTTTTATTTCTAACAATTGCTGGAAAATTAATGTCATAATTGCAGTATGCTTGAATATATTTTGGCTCACAATCAACATAGTAACTATGAGCAAAATAAAATTTTTTATTCTTTAAATTTAAAATAGTCTCTTGCGTCTTCAAAAAATTCCATCCCATATGAGGAATTTTGTATTTGATATTTTTAAATTTTAAAACTTTACCTGGTATAAGTGATAAACCTTTTTTTTCTCCTTCCTCACTTTTATCAAATAAAATCTGCATACCTGAGCAAATACCAATTAACTTTTTATCTTTCAAATTTAATGAATTTGAAAAAAATTCCAGTAAAGAAAGATCTTCTAATTTTTTTAAAGGATTATCGAATGAGCCTATCCCTGGCACAATATAAATATTAAAATCATTGATATTTTTAGAGCTATTAACGAGGTGTGAATTAAATCCAATATAATTTATAATTTTTTTTAATGATAATATATTTCCACCAGTTTCTAAAATTGCAATTTTCATTAATAGACAATTAAATACATTTTTTTAATTTAAATTTCATTAATTTTAGATTTTACTTTATGATAAATTGGTTCTTTAAACACTATATCTCTCAATAAAAATAAAGGAAAAATTAAAAAAATTGTCAAAAACGATAAATAATTTTTATTCAATAAAATTTTTTTTAGATATAAATAATAAACATTTATCCTTCTTGTTATATATTTAAAAAATCTAATAAAAAAATTCAATTTTGGTCTATAATAATGTTTTTGTGTATAGTCGTGATTTATCCATCTATATTTTTTATCATCTAGAAAATGAACTTTTCCTTGAAGTAACAAATCAAATTGAAAAATATAAGCCCAATTTGCCAAGTCATTATGATTTGGTTTCCAATATCCTTCAAAAGAACATTTTTTAAAAGATGCTGTTCTGTGTAAACCATAAAAAAATGCATCATCAGAAGAGTAGATATAATTTAAGATCCTGATTAAAATATTTTTTTGGTCAAAATATTTTGGTTTGATCAGTTTTTTTGATCCATCGGGAGATATAAATTCCCAAAAAAGGCATGCACTTACATAATCTTTATTTTCAATTAAAAAATTTTTTAATTCTATAACGCCTTTTGGATTTGTTTCATCATCATCAGCCAACAAAGAAATAAATTCTGTTTTACATTCATTTATTAAAAAATTGAGGTTTCCAATAAAACCTAAATTATATTCCTGAAAAAAAAATTTTATATTACTTAGGTTACTATATTTTTCTTGGATTTTTTTATATTCATCAAAATATTCATCTTTTCCATTTACAGAAACTAAAATTTCAAAAATATTATTTTCAGAAATAACAGAATCTAAAGCTCTTCTCAATAAGCTGGGTCTTTTGTGAGTTGGTATTGCAATTGTTATATTGTTGTTCATTAAATAAGAGTTATTTATAATAGTTTTTTATTGAGATAATAAACATTTCTTTATGTCATAAAATAAGTAATTTTGTATAAGTTCTAAAATAATAATAGTTCATGAGCCTAAAATATAAAAAAAATATCGTAATAACTGGAGCGAGTGGCTTTATTGGACAAAATTTAGTGCCTTTTTTTTTAAAAAAAAAATTTAATATAACTGTAATTTCTAGAAACGAAAAAAAACTAAAAAAATTTATTTGGTTTAAAAAAGTAAAATTTCAAAAACTAGATTTGAATGATAAAAAAACATGGAATATAAAAAATCTTAAATCAAGTTCTTTAATACATCTTGCTTGGCAAGGGCTTCCAAATTATGAAAATAATTCTCATTTGAAAAATAATCTAAAAAGTAATTATGAATTTATCAAATATATGATTAAAAAGGGAACAAATGATATTTTAATTACAGGCACATGCCTAGAATACGGTAAATACAACGGAAAACTTTATTCCAATCAAAAAACTTTCCCTGAAATTCCATATGCTAAAGCCAAAGATATATTAAGAAAAAAAATTCAAAATTTAACCAATAAAAAAAAGATAAGTTTTAAATGGGCAAGACTTTTTTATATTTTTGGCAAAGGTCAAAACAAAAGATCATTAATTCCTGATTTGGAAAATACAATCAAACAAAAAAAGAGAATCTTTAAAATGAGTAAGGGTGATCAAATTAGAGACTATTTACCAATTGAAAAAGTAGTAGAACAACTATTTGAGCTTTTCCTAAAAAAAGAGAGTGGAATTTTTAATATTTGTAGCGGGGTTCCAATAAAAGTAAAAGATTTAGTAAAGAATTATTTAAATAAAAGAAAGAAAAAAATTAAACTTAAACTTGGTTTCTATCCTTATCCAAAATATGAGGCAATGAGGTTTTGGGGAAATCGAGATATTGGAGAAAAAATATATTTACCATCAACACCTAACGCTCCTCTTAAAAATAAAAAATATGATCAAGCTTTAGCACCAGTGAGATTGAGATATAACGAGTCTTTAAAGTTTTCAGAAAACGATGCTTTTGATGAAAAAATAATTAATTATAATTCTGATTACGACAATAGTCAGTCGTATTCCCAAGAATTTAAAAAGCACATGTTAAGAGTTTTTAATATTATCAAAAAAAATTTACATAGAAATTCTAAAATTGTTGAAGTTGGATGTGGACAAGGAGATTTTATAGATTTAATTTCAAAAAATAGTGGTCACGAAGTAAAAGGTTTTGATACTTCATATAGAGGTAAAAATAAAAAAATAGAAAAAAGATACTTGACCAAAAGGGATAGTATTTCTGCTGACATGGTTGTGCTTAGACACGTCTTAGAACATATTCCAAAACCATATGAATTTTTGTTATTATTAAAAGCTGTTTTTAAAAAATCCAAAATCTACATTGAGGTTCCTGAATATAATTGGATAAAAAAAAATAAAGCTTTTTTTGATATAACATATGAACATGTAAATTATTTTACCCAGACGAGCTTAAGAAAACTTTTTAAAAAAAAAAGGGAACAAGGACTACTTTTTAATAAACAATATCAATATATAATTGCTGATATCAAAGATCTTAATCAAAGTTTTAAATCAGATTATTATTCTCACAATTGGGAATACAAATCATTTGAAATTTTATTTCCTGACATAATCGATAAAATGAATAAAGTAAAAAAAATAGCTAGAAGTAATTCTATCTATATTTGGGGTGCAGGTACTAAAGGATGTATATTTTTAAATCACTGTAAAAACAGGAATATATTAATTAATAACATTAAATTTGCTATCGACATTAATCCTAATAAAATTGGCAAATATTTACCTGGATCATTAATTCAGATTAAATCAAAAGAATTTTTTTTAAAAAAAATTAAAAATAACGATACTTTAATAATTTCAAATCCTATCTATAAAAAAGAAATCGTAAAAGAAATAAAAAAAAATAGCTCTGTAAAGTTAAATATAGTTGCAATATAAAGCTATTTTTGGTTATTTTTTTGTTATTTTTAATTTCGGCTCAAAAGTTAAAAACTTACAATTTTTTAGTAAATATTTATAGTCATTAATAATTTCCTTTTTCAGATTCCAAGGAAATATTAATAAATATTCAGGGTTATTTTGTTTCAAGTAATTTGTACTTAATATGTCGATATTAGTCCCTGGAATTTGTCTGTTTTGTTTAAAATCATTTTTATCTACAATAAATCTAATATCTCTGTTACTTAATTTCATCACATTACAAAAAATTGTTGCTTTAGCTGCTGCTCCATAACCAATGATTTTAGATTTATTGTTTTTGAAAAAAACTTTATTTAAAGTTATTAAATTTTTTAACTCTTTTCTAAATTTTTTATAAAAATTAATATTTGTCATTCCGATCTTTATTTCTTTTTTTATTATTTTTTTAATTTTTAAATTTTCTTTAAATGTAATCTTATCTTTCTTTTTTAAAAAAATTCTGATGCTTCCACCATGTGTATCAGTTTCCTGAACATCAAATATCGAAATTTGAGTACCCTTTAATAATGCTAAGATTGAGGTTACAGAAAAATAAGAATAATGTTCATGATAAAGAGTATCAAACTGAAGTTTTCTAAAAATATTTAGAACATACTGAATTTCAAAAACTGCAACTGAATTATATTTCATCAACTTATCTAATGTGAAGATAAAATCCTTAAGATTAGGTGTGTGTGCTAAAACATTTAATCCTATTATTAAATCAGGACTTTTTTTAATTTTTTTTGATTTTAATATTTTTTTTCCAAAAAATGAGTTTAAGGTTGTAATTCCACTTTTCTTTGCGATATCGTTCACACTTTTACTTGGCTCAATACCTAAATGTTTTATACCTCTCTGTTTAAAATTTTTTAGTAGATATCCGTCATTTGATGCTATTTCAATCACATATGATTTTTTTTTAATTCTAAATCTTTTAATTAAAAGCCTGGATAGACTTTTTGAATGATCGAGCCATAATTTTGAATATGAACTATGATATAAATATTTCTTATTAAAAATTAAATTTTCTTTTACAATATTTTCGTTTTGAACTAAGAAGCATTTTTTACATACAAGAATATTTAATTTATATTTTTTTATTTCTTTATTTTTTTTCTTTTTAACAAATTCATTAGATAAAGGTAGATTACCAAAATTGTAAATAGAATATAACTTTTTCGAATTACAGGAGATGCACTTCTTCATGAATTTTTGTCTTTTTTAGAAATAATGTACTTTTTTATTGGCCATCTTATATTTATTTTTTTACTAAGTGGATTAATAGATTTCTCATATTTTTTTGAATAAATATTACTGTGCAAATATATTAAAATTGTGTTCTTTTTTAAAGTTTGAAAACCATGTGCGTAGTCTTTTGGAACAAATAAAAAATAATCGTCTTTTTCATCTAAAAAAAACTTGTATTTTTTATTATTTTTTAAATTAATACAATAATCAATAACTTTTCCTTTTAGACAATAAACAATTTTTTTTTCTTTAAATTTAGACTGATAGTGTAAGCCTCTAATAGTGCCTTTTTTTCTGTTGGTTGAGATATTAACTTCTAAAATCTGATCTTTAAATATTTTTTTTTTTTGTTCAAAACTTATAATTTTTAGAAAACTACCTCGGTTATCACTTGTTTTTTTTATTTTTATTTTTCTGGGTGTAATCACAATATCTTTCTTAGTTTATTAAGTCTGATGAGGTTACTATTTCTAAAATTCTTTTTAATATTAGTATTTTTATTTATACTTTTAGCTAATTCTTGAATACTTTGATCTATACTTTTATTTTTTAAATTAAATTTTAGTATATTCTCATATTTTTTAAAATTGACCAGATAGCTTCGTTTGTCTTTTGAGTGAGTTTTACTGACTTTAATATTTATTTTTTTATCTAAAATTCTCTTAAAATTATATTTTACTTTTTTTGCAATTTGTAAAATTGAATAATTGTTTTTAGTAGAGCCAACGTTATAAATTTGCAACTTATTTTTCTTAGATAATCTTCCTTCGATAGCATAATTTATTGCTTTACACATATCTAGAACATCTATCAGAGGCCTTTTTGGTTTTCCATCACTTAAAATTTCTATCTCATTTTTTTTAAGAGCATTAGTGACAAAATCATTTAAAACAAGATCCAATCTTAATCTTGGAGAAACTCCACAAGCTGTAGCATATCGTAATACTATTGATTTAATTTTTTTTTTTTTTAAATATTTTTCAATTATAACTTTTGATTTAGAGTATTCAGTTAAAGGTGCAGTTTTACTTTTCTCTGTTTTATAATTATTTTCAGCAAATCCATAAACACTACAGGAAGAAGCAAATATAAATGTTATATCTTTAAATTTCGAGACTTTATCTATAAGTTTTTTAGTCTCTACGACATTAATTTTTTGAGTAATCTTTTTAAACTCATTTCCAATTGGATCGTTAGAGACTCCTGCTAAGTGAACAACACAGTCTACCTCTGATATTTCTCTAGATGAAATGCTCGAAAATGATTTTAAGTGTTGTTTAAATTTAATTCTTTTATTCTTCATAACCAAATCATCTTTAAACCATCCCAAATCAAATCCTATAACTTCATAATTTTTTTTAATCAAATAATCTGTCAGTACGGATCCTACATATCCCAAGTTTCCAGTTATAATTATTTTTTGCTTAATCTTTTCCATGGTGCCGTTCCTTTTTTCCAAATTTTATTTAATTCATTTTTATCTCTAAGAGTATCCATAGGTTGCCAAAATTTATTAAGTTTATATGCGTGCATTTTTTTTGTTTTAGTGATTTTAGTTAAAACATCTTTTTCAAGTGAATCTGTATCTTTTTTAATATATTTAAAAATTTCCTTATCAAATACAAAATACCCACCATTTATCCATACATTTTTAGTATCAACTTTTTCCTGAAATTTAGTTACAATTGATTTCTTAATCTTAACTACTCCAAATCTGCCAGGAGGTTTGACAGTAGTGATTGTTGCAATACATCTCTTTTTTTTATTATGAAAATTTGATAATGTCTTAATATTTATATCTGCTAAACCATCACCATATGTCAGAAAAAAAGGATTTTCTTTGATAAGATTTTTAATTTTTAATACACGCCCTCCAGTATTAGTTTTTTTTCCAGTAAAAACAATATTTACTTCCCATTTATTCTTTTTTGAAAAAAAAATATTTTGATGTTTAGTTTTATGTATTAATTTAAAATCAATAAAATTTTCAAAAAATTTTATTATTTCCTCATACTTATATCCACCACAAATAATAAAATTTTTAAAACCATAAAAACTATAAATATTCATGATATGTATTAAGATCGGCAAGTTTCCTATTTTAACCATAGGTTTTGGTAATTTATAGGTTTCCTCAGCTAACCTTGTCCCAAGTCCACCAGCTAACAAAACTACTTTCATAATTTTAGAGTTTATTAAATATAAAATTATTGATAAATTTCACTCAAATAATCACTTAATTGGTTTTATTATAAATAGCAATATAGTAATTTTATATCTTATTTATAAGTGCATTAAATGAAAAACTATCATCAATGAAAGAATAATTTTTTTTTAACTTGTCTAAAAATTTTTGATTTTTTTTGGAATGCCACCACGTATGAATATCTATCTTTTTAGAAAAAGAATAAAATTGTTCTATATTGTTAAATAAAAGTTTATTTTTTTTTAAATCTCTAACTAAAGAAAACCCTAGTTTTGATAAAAAGTGATCTTCAGTTTTAATGACGACAATAAAAGGTTTGTTTATTTGTAGCATTTCAAACATCATTGTTGACAAATAATTAAAGATTACTAATTCAGATTTTAGAACTTTATCAAGATCTTTTGCTATATGTGATTGTTTTATATTACATATTTTTAATATTTCATTTTTAGATATATAATTGCTTTGTTCCTTTTCATAATGTAACTTTACTAAAAAATTTTTCTCTTTAATTTTTTTAAAAAATTTTGTTATATCTATCAGATTCTCAAATGGTAAATTAGTTTTAAAAAACTGTATTTTAAATTTTCTGAGTGGTTCGAAAATAACACAATACTTAAATTTATTTTTTTTTTTATCATATTTTGCAATTGTATTCTTGAATTTTACTAATCTAGTAGATGGAAAAAAAATTTCTTTTTTAGATTTTTTTATTTTTCCCCAAACTAATATTTTACTTGAAATTCTATTTTCTACTAAATCATGAAGATTTTTGTTGTAAAATCTCAAATTTCCACCATGTTGCATGATTACTAAATTTCTTTTTTTTGATAATGAACAATTAATCTTAAAGAAATCGTCATTAATATAAGAGCTCTCTGTTAAAAAAAAATTAGATCTTGGAAAATTTGACATTGCATAATCTTTAATTATAGAAAAATTCTCTAAGTAACTAGATGGCATTGTTTGCATTAGAAAATAGATAAAATTTTTTTCTAGAGAATTAATTTTGGATAAATCTGAGAAAAATTTATTTCGATCAATTGTTTTTTTAATTTTTGTTAAAAATTCTAAAGAGTTTTTTGAATAAAATGGTAAAAATTTAAATAAATTTTTAAAAATTATTTTAAACGTGGTAAATTTACTTATTTTAAGATTATTGAAAATTATACTCTTTTCTCTACAAATTTTTTTAATTAGAAAATTTAAAAAATTTTTTAAAAGTGACTTTTTCTTTATCTTAATAATTTTTTTATATTTTAAATTTAATTTTGCCTTTTCATGAGTAAAAAAATGATTTATAAAAAAATCATATTTTGAGATTAAATTGTAAAAATCATCGAAATCAATTGGAACTGCATGAATTGTATTAATATCTTTAACTTTTTTTTTTCTACTAAAATTTTGCTTTTTTAAATTAATTGAGCCGTAAAAAAAAAATATATTTAACGATAAGAAAAGCCAAGGTCCAATTATTATTTCCCAATCCTTAGTGCTGTATTTTAAATTGTGGTATTTATTTAATAATATTTTTAAATCTTTAAGAGTTTCTGAATAAATTGAAAAAAATTTTTGTTTGTGAATTTTGAATAATCTAACTTTATTCTTTTTTAAATATTTGTGGAAAATCAAATAATCATTATTTTTTATTATGGTCATTTAAATTTTTTATAAAAAGTTATTTAATTTTTCCACCTTCCTCTATAGTTGCTGTATACATCTTCCTCTATTTTTTGAAGGCCATAATTCTCTTTCTTAATTTGATTCATAATTTTTATTTTTTTTTCGAATTCACAAATTATTTTTAATTGAAATGGTAAGATGGCGAATTTATTGTCTCTTCCTTCTAATGAACTATCTATAGTAAAATGTTTTTCAATTATTGTGGCTCCATGTGATAATGCGTAAATAGCATCTTCTATGCCCTCAGCATGTCCAGAATAACCAACATTATTAAATTTACTTTTAATGTAATGAAATTTTTCAAAATTAATATTTTCATAATTAAGAGGATATGAACTTACACAATGCAACAATGTTAGATTTTTATAGTTTTTTAAGTTTATTAAATTATCTAATTCGTTTTTTTTTAATGCACCAGTAGAAACTATAACATTCTCAAAATCATTTAAACTTCTTTTAATTAAATCAATATCATATGCTTCTACTGATGGAATTTTTATAAATTTTGTAGACACACTTTTCAATATTTTATATCCATCATCGTCAAAAATAGAGGCAAAACAGGTTAAATTTTTTTTATTACAATAATTGTATAGCTCGATATATCTATCTTTATTTAAGTAAGCTTTATTATATATTTCTCTACGACCATCATTATCCCAGGGCCCTTTAATTAAATTTTTAGGATTCCATATTTGAAACTTTATATATGAACAACCAGCTTCGCTTGCACGATCAATCATTTGTTTTGCTAGGTCTAGATTTCCTAAGAAGTTCCATCCTATCTCAGCTATAATCATATATTTATATTATAAAAATTTATTTAATTTGAATAACAGAATTACAACCATTAACATTGAAAGCTTTATATTGATATTCGTTTTTTTGAAATACTTCGGTAAGAGCTTTATATTCTCCATTTTCCCAGCCTATAAAATTATATAATTCATCAAAAATTATAATAGCGTCTTTTACTAAGTAAGGCTTTAGTTTCTCTAAAGTAAATTTTGTTGAACCATAAGTATCCATATCCAAGTGAACAAAATTAACTTTTGGGTTATGTTTTTTTAAAAAATCATCCAAGGTATCCTGCACCCAGCCAACAATTGGCTCCACATTAGAATTAAGTTTTGGGATTTGTTTATTTAAATTCAAACTTCCTTTCCCGAAACTTGTGCCTGACCAATCTTCTTTTAATCCTTCAAAACCGTCAAATGCATATAATTTCTTCACATATTTAGAAAATAAGTTAGCACTTTCCCCCTTCCAAACGCCAAACTCTAAATAATAATAATCTTTATTACTATCATTTAACAAAGATGTTTTTACGGCATATTCTCTGGTTTCCTTATAATCATAAAAAAGTACAGACTTTTTGAAATCATACTTAAAACTATTAAATGTCTCTTCTGCTAAATTATTTATTATTCTTTTTTTCAATTGAGACTCAACTTCATCTTGAAATTTATTTTTTTTAAACTCAACTGGAATAAGCCAAAAAATCACTCTTGACAATTTTGTTAAAAATTTTTTTAGTTTCATTATAATTTAACAATATTACTTATTTTGTATTATGCAATAAATCAAATAAAAAATTTTCTGAGGCACTTATGAGTGATCAAGAATTTAATCCAGATTATTTTTTTTTAACAAATATATATCTATCTTTTTTAATCAAAAAATTAAGGTATTCATAAAAATTATCATAGCTATAAATATTGATATTTGATTTTTTATAAACAATATGATTCATAAATTTTTTTTTTATTAGGTATTTATTAATTTTTCTAAAAGTAAAAGAATAATTTTTATCACCAACTGACTTTCTTAAAAAAGCTTTATAATTACTCAAAACTTTATTTTTACCGATTAAAACTTTTGTTTTGAAAGACTTATCATATCTATATTTAACCTTGTTCATTTGTTCAATATGGTGAACTAATGTGTTTCCTTCTTTTAGAGGTCTAAAAAGATTCAAAAAATAAGTATTCTTTTTATATAATTTATGATGAACGCTTTTTTTACCAAAAGCAGATTTTCCAATATTCTTAACTATTTTTTTATTTTTGCCGATCGCAACAAAAGAAAACAAAGGGTGCTCAGATCTTTCATGTTTTAAATTTTTAATTATATAATTTGATAGGAAACCTACTTTTGACTTTGTTTTTTTTAAATCAAAAATGCCTGAAGTTGTATATGAAAATGACGGAACAACACATGTAATTCCTTTATTAGTAAATAATTTTAAAAATTTTTCAACTGACTTTACTGGTTCATCTTTGTAGTTTTCGAAAAAAATCCGAAAATCACTATATATGTAAATATACGTAGCATTATATAAATTTTTTTTTTTAAAAAAATAATCTAATTTTTCAATCATCTATTTTGTAGAAACTGTAAAAATTTTATTTTCAATTAATAAGTTAAATATTTTATTACCAATTCTAGAAACAAATTTGGATTGTTTTTTTTTTTTTAAATTAAAATAACTATTTTCTACGTTAAGAATGTATTTTTTATAATTTTTATACATGAAAAATATATTGCCCCAAGTATTATAATACGGCCCAAAATTACTAGCTCTAAATAAATTTTCAAAATCTTTAATCTTTGTTTTACTATTTATTAAACCTTTTTTTGGTATTTTTTTCGGAAACTTTTTTCTTAACTTTATATTGTTTTTAATTTTAATTATTTTTTTATTTAAATGAATATCTTTTATAAATTCATTAACAATTTTAATACCAACTAATCTTAACACATACATTAGTTGTAAAAGATTATCTTTTTTTTTTATTCTAATTTTTTTACGTCTTATTATTTGTCCACTATCAATTTCTTCTGTAATTTTATGTAATGTTACACCAATAAATTTTTCATTATTATATATAGCTCCTGATACACAATTTTTACCTGCGTAAAATGGTAAAATTCCTGGATGAAGATTGAAAGCATTTCCAATAAAATTTTTTAAAAAATATTTATTCAATATTAAATTTGAAAAAATACTTATT
>MDTB01193557.1_pt1 | contig 30880 bp, 27 predicted proteins | sample 811161 | NCBI WGS metagenome assembly MDTB01 (sample SAMN05326650, study PRJNA326480) | marine metagenome | isolation source: seawater | place: Mediterranean Sea | collected 2009 | reverse complement strand
TCTCCCTGCCATGGATTTTGAAAATGTTGGTCATCATTGTCACCTTTGGCTCAGGAACCGCAGTGCTGATCCCAACACTGGCATTTTTCTATGGCGTGCCTGTCATCAGGATTGCCCGCGCCGCCACGCATGATGTGATCGCGCGTGATTTTGTCTGGTCAGCCAAGGCCAGAGGACATAGCCGGATTAGTATCATCTGGCGTGAGTTACTGCCGAATGTTCTGGATGCTTTAATGGTTGAGGGTGCTATGCGCTGGTCGTGGATGTTGCTGGCGTTTTCTTCGTTATCTTTTCTTGGCTTTGGGGTATCGCCGCCAACGCCTGATTGGGGATTAATGATTTCAGATGCGCGCGGCTTCATGTCATTTGCTCCATGGGGGGTCATTGGCCCCGTTATTGCCCTATCCTCATTGATCATAGGGATCAATCTGACGGCAGATGCCTTGGCTAAGGCATTAGGGATTGACCGCGCCCAGAAAGCGCCAGTGTAAATGAGCCAGTGTAAATGAATACGTCATCCTTTATTGATATTCAGAACCTTTCTGTTGGATATACAAGTCGGTCGCAGAAAATCATTAAGGTTCTGCGTGATGTCAGCCTCACGATTAATCGCGGCGAGAGTGTCGGGCTTGTCGGGGAAAGCGGGTCAGGTAAAAGCACACTTGCGCTAGCGGCAATGGGGTATTTCAAACGCGGGCTTAGAGCCTTGGATGGAAGCGTGCATTTCAATAATATCAACATGCTGGGTCTTGATCATGATGAGCTACAGAAAATAAGAGGCGGTAATCTCGCCCTGATCCCGCAAAACTCAGGACAATCCCTGACCCCAACCCTGCGGATAGGGCGGCAAATCGCCGAAGCCTTGCGCTTGCATAGTGGCCTTGACCAAACGGCTTTTGATGATCGGATTATTGAAATTCTCTCACAAGTACGCCTGCCAAATCCGGCAGCGCTAATTAATCGCTACCCCCATGAATTATCAGGTGGGCAGCAGCAACGTGTTGCTATCGCCATGGCTCTTGCCGGTCAGCCTGATGCTCTGCTCCTTGATGAGCCTACTACCGGCCTTGATGTCACCACGCAGGCGCATATCCTCGAATTGCTTAGAGACCTCGCCCGTGACCGCAATATGGCCATGCTGTATGTTAGCCACGATCTTGGTGCTATTTCGCGTGTGTGTGACAATGTTGTCGTCATGTATGCGGGCGAAGTTGTGCTGACAGGATCATCACGCCAGACTTTACTCGCGCCAAAGCATCCCTATGCTCATGGTCTTCTTACCTCTATTCCACGGTTGAAGCAAAAGGAATTGCCAGTTGCGCTAGATGGCAGGCCGCCCATGCCAGGGGAGACAATTACCGGATGTGCCTTTGCCGATCGATGCGCGCTGGCAGATGATCAGTGCCGAACAGCATCACCGCCTCTTACTCGCCTTGAAAGCGCAGAAAGTATCAGATGTTTTCATCATGATAAGATTGATCAATTAACCACCTCAAGCCAAAGGGTGAAGCAAAGAAAAGCCGCCAGAAAAGGCACAGGCGAAACCACATTAGGGTTAGAAGACCTGGCCATCACCTATGCAAAATCTGGATTTCTGACACAGTTTTTGAGCAATAGCCCGCCTCCACCTGCAACCGTCGATAATATCAATATCAATATTGAAAAAGGCGAAACCCTTGGTCTTGTCGGTGAGAGTGGAAGCGGTAAATCAACGATCCTAAAAACCATTGCTGGTCTTATCTCACCAAAAAATGGCGGGATTATTCTTAACCAGGACACCAAATTGACAGCCAAAGTAGAAGATCGCCCTGCTATGAACTTGCGGCAGATTCAGATGATTTTTCAGAACCCTGATGACAGCCTGAACCCGCGTCATACAGTGGCACAGATACTGGCGCAACCGCTAAGGCTTTATTTTCAGTTATCGGGCAAGGATTTGCACGACCGGAGCGTCAAATTGCTGGAACAGGTCAGGCTTGGGGAACATTATCTTAGCCGCCTGCCTAGCCAGTTATCAGGAGGCGAAAAACAGCGTGTTGCCATCGCGCGTGCCTTTGCCGCAGAACCCGAAATTGTTTTATGTGACGAAGTGACTTCAGCTCTTGATGTATCGGTGCAAGCAGCCGTTCTGGATTTGCTCAATGTGCTGAAAAAAGAGCGCGGTACAACCTATATTTTTGTATCGCATGATCTGGCCGTGGTTAAGGCTATCTCTGATCGTGTGGCGGTGCTGTATCAGGGTAGATTATGTGAAATCGGGCCTTCTGATGCGGTCTATCAAGCGCCTTTTCATCCATATACAGATGTCTTGCTTGGGGCGGTTTTGGAACCTGATCCCGATACAGCGCCGACCCTTAGCGCCGATGATGTGGTTGAGCTGTCGCCACCAGCAAAAGGATGTCCTTTTCAGCGCCGTTGTCCGAAGAAACTAGGTGAGATTTGTGAAAATCAAACGCCACCTGCTCAAATATCTAACCAAGGTCATGTTATCCATTGTCATATTCCGTTAAAGGAATTGCATTAATTCAGGCATGCGGTTTTAGTCGTCCATATTTACCTTGGGCAAAGACATTGACCGTTTGACCTGACCAAAGGCAAAATGGGTTTCCATCTCACCAAGGCCGGACACATGAGTTAATTTGTTACGAACAAACTTCTCATAGTCTTTGAGCGAATGTGCAAAAACCTGCAACATATAATCTTGGCGTCCTGACATGAGATAGCAGGCAACAACCTCATCCAACTCCATCATAGCCTTCTCAAAACTGCCAATCTCATCATCGGTCTGACGTTCAAGCCTAACCGTAATAAAAGCCATGATCGGCAAGCCATAGGCATCAGGGTCAACAACCGCAGTATAGCCCTTAATCACACCAGCATCTTCAAGCATCTTGACACGCCTCAGACATGGCGTCGGCGACAGGTTAACCCGTTCACTCAATTCCTGATTGGTGATACGAGCGTTCTGCTGTAATTCGTTGAGAATGTTAAGATCAATCCTATCCATACCCTTATATTAGCATTATCTGCTAATAATGCCAATAATGATAGCATGATTTAGATATTAATTTTGCCATGTTGGTGATACCATTATAATTAATGGAGGGGATGCTATGGAAGGTGATATTCAATTTCCAAATGCATATAAGGGTGAGGGTGATACCGCCCCGTCATCTGCTGTGCCGCCAATATCCCTAAATGATAAATACAATCTTACCTGTGACAGCGTCTTTCTGACAGGGACGCAAGCGATTATCCGTCTTTGCCTGATCCAGGCCAAACGTGACCGCATGATGGGGCTGAACACCTCTGGCTATGTGACGGGGTATCGCGGCTCACCACTCGGCGGACTTGATCTGCAATTTGCCGCCGCCAGCGCGCATCTTGATCAAGCAGGTATCCTGTTTCAGCCTGCTCTTAACGAAGACCTTGCGGCCACCGCTATCTGGGGGTCACAGCAGGCAAGTATTCGTGGTGAGGGAACAAAAGACGGGGTTTTTGCGCTTTGGTATGGCAAGGGACCTGGCGTTGATCGGTCAGGCGATGCCTTGCGCCATGGCAATCTTGCGGGCAGTGCCGCTAAGGGCGGCGTCCTCATGCTCATGGGCGATGATCATTTCTCAGAAAGTTCCACGACTTGCCATCAAAGTGAATATGCGCTGGTCGATGCGATGATGCCGGTGTTAAATCCCGCCAATATCGAGGAAATTGTAGCTTATGGCTTACATGGCTGGGCGATGAGCCGGGTTTCTGGCTTGTGGGTAGGGCTTAAATGCGTCAAGGACAATATTGAGAGCAGTGGCTCTGTTCATCTACCCGCCGATCAGCCAGCTCCGATATGTACTGATATCAATCTGCCCAAAGGCGGCGTTAATATTCGGGCAGCTGACGACCGTCATGATCAGGAGCGGCGGCTTCATCGCTACAAGCTTGATGCGGCGCAGGCTTACGCCAGAGCAAATCATCTTGATCAAATCATCTGGAAAGGCGGCAAGACGCCGAAAACAGGAATTATCAGCACTGGCAAAAGCTGGATGGACACCCAATCTGCGCTAGCCCTGCTTGAGTTGGATGAGGCGCGGGCGGCTAAACTAAACCTCGCCACTTATAAAGTCGGCATGGTATGGCCGCTTGAGCCGCAACAGCTAAAGCGCTTTGCCCTTGGCCTTGATAAACTGATCATTATTGAGGAAAAGCGCGGCTTAATTGAGACGCAGGCGCGTGACATTCTCTATGGCCATAAAGATGCCCCTGCTATTATTGGCAAAAAGGATGAGGATGGTGCTGTGCTGTTTCCTGCTGATGGCGTGCTTGATTCGGTGTTAATTGCCCGTCATCTAGCCCCACGGTTAATGGCTGATGAAATCGCAGGACGCGCCTTTCCAGCGCATGATTTGCGGCCTTTAGATGTTGCCCGTACCCCCTATTTCTGCGCTGGCTGTCCTCATAACAGCTCAACTGTTCTGCCTGAAGGCGCGCGCGGATATGCCGGTATCGGTTGCCATTGGATGAGCCAGATGATGGAGCGGTCTAGCGACGGCTTCACCCAGATGGGTGGCGAGGGTGCGAACTGGATTGGTGAGGCGCCGTTTTCACAGCGCAACCACATATTTCAGAACCTTGGCGATGGCACCTATAATCATTCTGGCCTCATGGCGGTCCGCGCGGCTATCGCAGCAAACGTCAATATGACCTATAAAATTCTTTATAATGATGCCGTTGCCATGACCGGTGGGCAGATGCATGAAGGCGGTTTATCACCGAGCCGGATTGCCGCCGAATTGCTCGCCGCCGGCATTTCTCAAGTCAAGATTGTGACCGATCAGCCAAAGCAGTTTGATCCCACAGGATTACCCGCCGGCATCAGGATATATGCGCGTGATGAGCTTCAATCCGTTCAGCGTGAACTTGCAAAAGTACAAGGGGTGACAGCGCTGATTTATGTTCAGACCTGCGCGACAGAAAACCGTCGCCGCCGTAAGCGCGGACTTGTCGCTGATCCGCCACGTCGGGTGATGATCAATCCCGATGTTTGCGAAGGTTGCGGCGATTGCGGCGTGCAATCGAACTGTGTTGCGATCCTGCCGCTTCAGACATCTCTTGGCACAAAACGGACAATCGATCAATCTGCCTGTAACAAGGATATATCCTGCCTCAAAGGGTTCTGCCCTAGCTTTGTTACTATCGAAGGTGGCCAGCTCCGCAAGCCAAAGACATTTGCTAAAGTTCCAGCCGATTTACCCATGCCCAAACCACGCCTTGACCTTGATCAACCCAGAAGCATCCTGATCACTGGCGTTGGCGGCACCGGCGTTGTCACCCTTGGGGCATTGCTTGGCATGGCCGCGCATATCGAAGGCAAAGGCGTTGGCTTGATTGACATGGCTGGGCTAGCCCAAAAAGGCGGGGCGGTTACAACCCACATCCGTCTTGCCGCCGACTCTGATCAGATCAAGGCAATTCGCATTGCGCCAGGGGCAGCTGATCTCTTGCTTGGCGGCGATCTTCTCACCAGCGCAGGGCATGAAGCGCTTGGCCTGCTCAACCCGCAAGCGCATATCATCGCCAATTCTTATGAGATGATGACAGGTGACTTTGTCCGTGACCGTAACTTCTCGCTGCCGTCAGAGCAGATGCATGAGAGGCTTCACCAAGCCGTGCCAGCAGAACATTGCCTTATGGTCAACGCAACCGAAATAGCCCAGCAGCTGCTTGGTGATACGATTGGCGCTAATCTCTTTCTGCTTGGAGTGGCTTGGCAACGCGGTCTTATCCCGCTTTCCGAAGCAGCGATTATGAAGGCTATCCAGCTTAATCATATCGCGATTGAGTTCAATATAGCGGCCTTTGGCTGGGGGCGGGCTTATGCGGTTAACCCTGCCCTGCTTGATATCAAGAATGATAAGAGCCAAGACGCAGACACTGCTGAGGATATTATCAAAGATCGTGCCAGCCGTCTTATCAGCTATCAGAATAAGGCTTATGCAAAGGATTATGAGGAGTTTATGCGATTAGTTCGTGTTGCAGATATTGATCCTTTAAAGCCTTTGACCAAAGCGGTAGCGCGTCAACTCTATAAGCTCATGGCCGTTAAGGATGAATATGAAGTGGCCAGACTGCTTTCTAGTTCTGACTTCATGCAATCTGTTTCTGATCAGTTCGAAGGTAAGTATCGCGTCGTCCACCATCTTGCCCCACCTTTTTTGAGCCGCGTTGATGCTGGCACTGGCCGCCCCAGAAAAAGACGCTTTGGGGGATGGATACGGCCAGTTCTCAAATTGCTTGCTAATGGCAAACACCTGCGGGGCAGCTGGGCTGATGTCTTTGGATATACCGCAGAACGACGCATGGAACATGCCCTTATGACCGAATATCAGGCCATGATTGGGGCAGTTATGGCCAGATTAAATGAAGCAAATTACAGCATTGCCATTGATCTAGCCGAACTGCCAGATCAGATACGCGGCTTTGGTCCGGTTAAAGAAGATGCTGTTAAATCCGCCAAGATCAAAGAAGCGAGTTTATTAGAGGAATTTAATAAATCTGTTTAGGCGAATGCCTCAGATAGGGTGAAGCGCTTTCGCTATCCCAAAATATTTTTCAAATATCTAAACAAAATCTGATCTGCCCAAATCCAATCAAAACCATAACAATGTTTTCAATATTCTGTACATGAAAAATAAATTAGTACATGCTAATATATAGGCTGGCGAAAATGTGTTCGGCCTATTTTGGATTTTCATAATCAGGGAAAGGAAATGACTATGGCAATAGTAGTAAAAGGCGAAATAACGATTACCAAGGGTTTTGATACATGGAAGGCGATGGTGAAGAAAAACAAAGACCGTATGGATGAGATGGGCATGGTAATGCTGTTTGCGGGTGTCCAAAAAGATGACCCGACAAAACTTCACGCCATTATGAAATTTCCAAATATGGAAGCATTTCAGGCATTCGGTTCTAACGAAGAATTAACAGAAGAACGACGCAAAGCTGGCGCAGTTGTTGAATCCGGGGTGATGACCATGATTTCAGATGATGCGTTTTTCACCAACTTCCCTGATCCATTTATCAAGGATTAATCATCATTAATCATCATTATTGATTGAGCCTGGCGCTCTTTCTCCGCCAGGCTCTCAATTGGGCTCTCAATAAGGCTATCAACCTCAGCCAACCAAAGCGTCAGGTTTTATTCTTCTAACAGATCACCTGAGCCGCCTAAATCGGCTGGAAAATCTTTGAACTTGGGAAGCCCATCTTTAATCGGTAAGATGCTGTTTCCATAATTCACATGGAATGATGGTGCAAATTTAAAATCTTTCAAAATCGAGCCATACACATCTATAAGTCCATAAGTTGAGCTATGATCGACAAAGACATGGCCGCCACATTCGACACACCATTTACGGTCATGGCCTTCCACTTTTGCGTAACTGCCTAAACTGTCTTGGCCTTTTGTCACCTTAAAATTATCTGGCGCCCATAAGCACGCTCCGGTCACTGGTGCTGCTGACCATCCCCGACAAATTGTACAATGACAGACGGCCATCGCAGCAGGTTCACCCATTACTTCTACCTCAACTGTTCCACAGGAACACCCTCCAGTATAATTTGCCATTTTAACATTCTCCAAGTTTAGCTAAAAAATTCTAAATACATTAAATCATTAATATTAGTGTTTGTTAATAAATAAAGATCAAACTGACCAATAAATGTTTTTAAGACAGGCATGCTTGCTTAATAATGATGTGCCATCATGGCTAGGCACCAAAGAGCTTTCCAGGATTGAGGATATCATCATGATCAAGCGCTTTCTTGATCGCAATCATAACATCGACAGCCGGCCCCATCTCTTTCCGCAAATAGGCGATCTTGCCTTGACCAATGCCATGCTCACCTGTGCAGGTGCCGCCCATGGTTATTGCCCGTTCAGAAAGCCTTTCTGAAAACCCTTTGATCTTTGCCCAAGTCTCAGCATCATCGGGGAGAGCCATTGGCAGAGTATGGAAATTGCCATCCCCGACATGGCCAACAATCGGCGCAATTATACCTGTTGCTTCAATATCACGGCGGGTTTCCTCAACGCATTCTGCCAGCCGTGAGATCGGCACACAAACATCAGTGGAAATCCCCTGCCCGCCAGGCAGCAGTGCCATCGCCGCCCAGAAAGCGTCATGACGCGCTTTCCAGAGCTTTGCCCGTTCTTCGGGATCAGTAGTCCATTGAAAACTATGCGGGGTATATTCAGATGATATCTCACCAAACATCTCGGACTGCTCTCGGACGCTACTTTCGGTGCCGTGAAACTCTACCAACAACAGGGTTTCTTCAGGCAGATCAAGCCCCGAATACTGATTACAGGCTTGAACCTGAACCGCGTCAAGCAGCTCCATCCTGGCGACAGGAATACCATATTGGATCGTTGTAATGACAGCATTGCAGGCCGCCTCAATGCTTGGGAAAGAGCAAATGCCGCCAGCGATAGTCTCAGGGATACCATGCAGCTTTACCGTCAGCTCGGTGATGATCCCAAGCGTCCCTTCTGAGCCGATAAGCAGCCGCGTTAGGTCATATCCTGCTGATGATTTCTTGGCTCGACTGCCAGTGCGAATAACCGTGCCGTCCGCCATCACCGCTTCAAGTGCGATAATATTGTCTTTCATTGTCCCGTAACGCACCGCGTTTGTGCCTGATGCGCGCGTTGCCGCCATCCCGCCAAGGCTGGCATTAGCACCCGGATCAATCGGGAAAAATAGCCCCTTATCGCGGAGATGAGTATTAAGCGCCTCGCGCGTCACCCCCGGCTGAACCACGGCATTAAGGTCTTCTTCATGCACCGCCAAGACCTTATCCATGGCATTCATATCAATCGAAACCCCGCCCTTTGGTGCGTTCACATGGCCTTCGAGTGATGAGCCGATGCCAAAGGGGATAATCGGGCAGGTATACTCCTGACAGATTGATACCACCGCCGCCACTTCTTCGGTTGAATGGGCAAAGACGACGGCATCTGGCAGCTCACTGCTGATTTGTGTTGTTGTGTGGCTATGATGCTGGCGGACGCTTGCCGCCATTGACAGCCGGTCACCAAACCGTTGTTTGAGGATATTGATCGCGGTTTCAATGTTAGGGCTGGTCATATCCGGTCTTGGCCTTCCAAGGTAAAGGTGGTGATGTTCTGCTAGTCATCAGATTTTGAGATCGAGGCGCGGCTTCCAGAACGGGCGGAACAGCTCAATCTTGGGGCAGCGGTTCATCACGACTTTCAGCCCAGCATCTTCGGCCAGACGTGCCGCATCAAGATTAAACACACCTATCTGACCCCATAGCACTTTGGCGTCAATGGCAATGGCTTCCTCAGCGATGCCGTACAGGTCCTCAGGCTTGCGAAAGACTTGCACCATATCAACAGGCCGATCAATAGCGGCAAGATCAGGATATACTTTCAAGCCTCTGATGTCTTCAAGTCCAGGTCGTGGATTGATCGGGATCATGTCATATCCGGTTTCATGCAAAACCCGCAAGACGCCATAACTAAACTTGGTTTTATCAGGGCTTGCCCCGACCATAGCAATCGTCTTTACGGATGACAGAATATCCTGAAGATAATCATCATTATAAGGTTCATCATGGTTCATATAAGCCATTATTATAAATCCTCTGATATCTTTGACCCCGATTTTTGGGGCTTTTCGGGGGATGTTGCAATATCCGCCTTTAACTCATGTGGTTCAAGCGGGTTAAGAAACGGGTTGCGATAAAGCTTGTCATGGCTTTCCACGCCAATGGCAAAGGTACAGTCCGTTTTTGCTCTGGCCACGCACAGAATAACATAACCATCATTAATCTGTCGGTTGTTTAATGCCACCTGCGCCCTCTGATCGACCTCACCCGAAATCAGCTTGGCCGCACAGGTGATGCAGCCGCCATAGCGACATCCATAAGGCAAATCCACTCCCTGCTCACGCAACTCATCGAGAAGCGGCTTGCGGCCACGAACCTCATAAGTGGCATTATCGCGATTAGAAATGGTGATAGTTTTTGTCATAGCCAGATATCACTTGTGCAATCGCCGCCGGGATAGCGCATCTCATGACAGCGGCTTGGGCCGTTTGGCTCATTCCCAAAATTGACCATAAAATCAGGGTTAATCGACATCCCACCATTAACAGGGTCGCAATCTATCATCACCATCACGCCGCCTTGTTGCCTAATCTCAGGATAAAATTGATTATCCCAAGTGCTGAATAAAGACGTTGTCACATAAAGCCGCTTGCCATCAAGTGATAACTGAAACATCTGCGGGCCGCCTGCCATCTCAACGCCATTGACCTCTGGCGCGCGCCCCAACAGACCACCCATCCAGACTTGGCCAGTTAATTTAGGATTATGCGGATCAGAAATATCATATTGCCGCATATCCCCATGCAACCAGTTATTGAGATAGAGATATTTGTCATCCATAGAAACCAGAATAGCTGACATCACCCCCGGTACAGGAATTGGCCATTCAGGGTGCGGCTCATTCTCGACATCAATAATCTTCTCCCACTGCCATTTGCCAGCATCATCTTTCCACCAATGAATCACATTTGTGCTAAGCGCTGCCCCACAAAATCCATGAGTGCTGTCAGGGTTGTGATGAAACTTTACCTCAAGGGGAACCAGCCCATCCTCACCAAGATACATTGTCTCGATGGGCTCACGTTTTTCAAAATCCCAGAAATGCAGCTCCCGCCCATATTTCAGATGACCGACTTCTTCTAAATCAAAGCCCGGCATGAACGTGTTTGGTGCCGCCCATTCCGAAGACACCATGACGTTATGTCGAGGCTGATACCAAAAATCATAGCCAAACTTAATATTGCCCATAGAGTTTTCCCAGCGGCCAAGAATATTGAAATCCTTATCCATATGAAGATAGCCGCCCGGCGCCTCGCCCTTGGCGTTGCCGAGGAAAGAGATGATAATCTCACTGCCTAAGCAATGCACCGTATGCGGCCCAGAAAGATCAGTCTTTGATTTAATCTCACTGCCATCAACAATTTTATGAAGCCGTGGTGCGCGTGGGTCGGTTGCGGTATCAACAATGTGCAGATTGTTTGAGCGGACGCCCGGCAGGATCAGATATTTGCGCGACATGCTGGCATCATCATGACAAGACGAACAGGCATTCCAGCCCATATGATGAAGCTCATCGCCAATCCCCGGCATCTCTAGCCGATGGATGACTTGCGAATAGGTCGGGCTTTCGGGATCAACATCAATGGTCGCCAGATAATCTGGCTTTTGAATACCAGTGCCAGTATAAATCGCGATCGTATAGAGCAGCTTTTCCTGAGGTGCCTCTATCGCTTTTGCTGGACTTGAATACCCTGGCCCGCAATATTCCATGACCTAATCTCCTCTAAATATTATCCTTACTAAAGACCCATGCGTTCAGCAATAGCCACAATCCGATGCATATCTCTCAGCACTGGCTTTTCTATCAGCTTACCATCAATAACCACAAGCCCTGTATCAGCCGCCTCAAACTCTGCGATAATCCGGCGCGCACGGGCAATCTTCTCGGCTGAAGGGGTAAATATCTCATTCAATGGCGCAACCTGCTTAGGGTGGATTGACCCTTTTCCAGCAAAGCCCAGCGCCCTCACCTGTTCAGCGGCAATAAGCATCCCGTCCATATCTTCAAGATCAAGATGAGGAGCATCAATCAGATCAAGACCCGCGCTTGCCGCCGCATGAACAACACGCGACCGCGCATAGAGCAAAGGCTCCCATGCGTTTTCTGCGCGCAACTCTGGCGCCATATCAACAGCACCAAAAAACAGCGCATCTATGCGCGGGCTTGAATGTGCAATCTCATAAGCGGCCTCAAGCCCCTCATTGGTTTCAATGATAACGTGAAGACGTGTCATGTGACCGGCCTCAGTCAAGAGCTGATCCAGCATCACCACCTCATCAGGGGTGCGAACCTTTGGCATCATCAGTGCTGGCGGCGGGGTAGAGGCGGCAAGGATAGCGTTCACATCCTCCAGGCCAAAGCGTTCACGCATGGAATTGATCCGCAGAATACGTTCCACCCCATCATCAGCTTGCGGTTCAGCAAACATAGCCAATGCCTTTTGCCGCGCCTCGGCTTTATCCTTGGGTGCGATACCGTCCTCAAGCTCAACGCAGACCATATCAACACCGCTTGCCAGCGCTTTCGGATACATGTCTGGACGTAACCCAGGAACAAAAATGAAGCTGCGTCTTGGACGAATGTTGGAATTGTCTGCCATTAGTCTTTTCCTTCTCTCTATTCACTTTTGGTCAATTACATATTTTCAGTACAATTAGGCACAGACTGCACGGCGAGAGCAGCATAATCCGAACCCCCCTGAACAGGCATTATCCTTATACTCTGCATGAGCTGATCATAAAATGCTACCGCACAATTCAGATCACTAGTGGTGAGCATAACATTTCCGATCATTGGTTTTTCTTCCTTTCCCATCCGGCGCTTCAACGCTGGCTGGTTTCGTAATGCGTATTCTGCCAAACAGGCAAATCGATGCGCGGCAAAGGTGACTTTCCAAGAATTGCATCGCTCATCTTTTCGGCGATCATGATGGTTGGGCTATTGGTGTTGCCATTTGTTGCCATCGGCATGACCGAAGCGTCAACGACTCTTAATTTGTTAATTCCATGCACTCTACCATGCACATCAACCACTGCCCTGCAATCACTTTTTGCGCCCATCTTCGCCGTGCCCGAAAGATGCCATTGCGAGGCCAGGTTGCTGGCAAGACATTGATCCAGCTCATTGTCAGATTGCGCTGCCTTGCCGGGAAAGATTTCGTCACCGCATAGCGGCTCAAAGGCTGGCTGTTTGACTAGTTCACGGACAATCCTGATGCCTTTGCGCAGCTTGTCACGGTCACGCGAGTCTTTCATGTAATTGACCAAAATGCGCGGCGGTGAGGCGGGGTTAGTGTCACGCAGAGTAATGCTGCCCCTGCTATATGTTCGCATCAGCCCGACATGGATTTGAAAGGCATGTTCTGGCAATGGCTCCCATGTCTCGTCATCCACGGCAACGGGTGAGATCGTGAGCTGTATATCTGGATATTCAACGCCAGCCGCCGACCGTAAACAAGCGACCGTCTCAAATTGGTTTGAGGCACAAATGCCATCACGCCACAACAACCACCGGATACCGGCAAGCGTCCGCCCCAAAAGCCGCGTATGCGGCCATATCGAAACCGGCTCATTACAACGGAATTTCAGGACAAAATCAGGGTGATCATTAAGATTCTGGCCAACACCCGGCAGGTCTGCCAGCACCTCAATGCCCATCGCTTTCAGGTCAAGCGCAGGCCCAACCCCAGACAGCATCAACAAGGGCGGGCTACCAACAGCACCGGCGCTGAGGATAACTTCGGTTTTTGCATTGACATCAAAAGTCTGGCCATTTGCCATTGTATAGCGAATGCCAATCGCGGTTTTGCCATCAAATAAAATTTTCTCAACCTGAGCTTTTGTGATGATGTGGAGATTTTTGCGCGACCGCGCCGGGTCTAAATAAGCAATGGCGGTACTGCTTCTCGCCCCATTGTGGATGCTCATATCGAGAACCCCAAACCCCTCTTGACGATAGCCGCAAATATCCTCAGTGATGGGATAACCTGCCTCTTTGCCTGCATCCATAAAGGCCTTGTAAATCGGGTTTTGTGGTGATGGTCGATTGACATTAACAGGCCCGCCACCGCCACGGTATTCTGTCTCGCCGCCCGAATAGTTTTCCATGCGTTTGAAATAGGGCAAGACATCCGCATAGCCCCAGCCTTCGCATCCTGACTGCCGCCAGCCTTCAAAATCCAGCGCATGACCCCGAATAAAAACCATGCCGTTTATAGACGAAGACCCGCCAAGCGTCTTGCCGCGATCATGAGTCATGACGCGCCCGCCTAATTCTGGTTCAGGTTCACCCTTAAATGCCCAGTTATGCCGCGTGCTTTGCAGATTTTGCAACACGGCGGCAGGGATTTTCAAAGACAAGGCGTTGTTTTTTGGCCCTGCCTCAATCAGAAGAACACGATGCTTACCATCATGGGACAACCGATTGGCAAGAACACAGCCTGCTGAACCAGCCCCGACAATTATATAGTCATAATCCATGAAATCTTTTCCATCTACTTTTTGCGCTGGTAATGTTTCATCAACATTTGCAAGCTTAACCCGACATTAAAAATCAATTTACAACAAAACTTACCTTTTGACAATAAACTTACCAATAGTTAGCCTATTTAATTCATGAAGTCGCCGCAAAAAATTAGCCTTGCATTAATTCGATCAGAATGCGGTCTGTTGAAAGAGTTTTGAGCTCAAGGCTATATCGGCAACCGCATTGATCTTCTGACGCGCGGCACGGTGATATTCACGTTGCTGATCAGAAGCACCAGTCAGCTTAAGCGCTGTAAATTCAAACTCATCAAGCGCTTTATCACAATCAGGGGTTATGGCAAATAACCCCGCCCGAACCCAAATCCCATCAATTAAAATACCAAGAATATTGGCAACATCAGAAACCTTATCAGCATCCAGAAAATGCTTCAGCTCATGCGATAGATTGCTTTTAATGCGGGCATTATTGACGGCCTGCACACGCTGACACATGGCATTATGCGGGACTTCTGCCAATAGCGATACCCATGCTTGGCAGACTTCCCTGTTGTAGATGGTTTTGGAAAAATTGGCATAGGCGATGGCCCAGAACCGTTCATAAGGTGTTTCTGTATGGCGGATCAATTCAACTAAAGACATGCTCAAAAGCGAATTTGACCTGCGGAATACCGCCTCCAATAATGCGCTTTTGTCCTTGAAATGATGCAACACCACGCCTTTGGAAACACCAGCGATTTCTCCGACCTTCTCAAGAGTAGTGCCTCTCAATCCGTATCTTATCACCGCTTCAAACGCAGCTTGCGAAAGCTCATGGCGTCGGATTGAGCGGATTGACCGTGCTTGCATGATGCGACTTTATCCTCTCCGAGAAGAAAACCAATTTTATCGATAACGCCCATAGGGAAAGATGTCTATACTTGATTAGCATTGCGTGTGACCCTTGTCTGGCCCTTGTCTGACCCTTGTTTACCGTCAGGGAATAGTGCGATCAAGCCCCCTGACAATACGGTGATCTCTGTCATAGAACGGCGTTTCCACGATGTCGCAATCATGCAAACTGCCATCAGGGAGCCGCAGCGTCATCTTGCGCCCCACCCAGTCACCGGGTGCGTGAAACCGCGCATAGCCTATCCCCAGACCTAGTGTTGGCGATGGCACACCTGCGGTGATCTGGCCAACCTCAGTGCCTGCATCAAGGATACTGCTTCCCGAAGACGGCGTTGCCGTGGCGCAGGTAAGCCCCTTCAACAAAGGCCGCTGATCGGCGTTAATCAAAGCATCACGTCCGATAAAGCTCTCATTCTCAAAATCGACAAAACTGCCAAGCCCCGCCTCAAATGGCGTCATCGTTATGTCCATATCCGTTGTATTGCCCAGAATACCGCCCTCAATCCGGCGAATAGTCATTGCACGAGTGGAAGAAAACTCCATCCCGAACGGCGCGCCCGCCTGCATCAGATGATCCCATAACGCGAGATGATCCGTGCTGGCGCCGCCACAATAAATCTCAAACCCCAGCTCATTAGTGAAGCCAGAACGTGAAACATAGAGGCTCTGGCCACCAAGATCAAAGTATCCGGATCTGAAATATTTCATATTTTCATCAATTTTACCTGCCGAAGCCGCTTTCATGATATCAAAAGACGCTGGCCCCTGGATTTGCAGCACCCGTGAGTTTGGATCCGAAATCTCAACGTCAAAGCCGCCTCTATGCGCCATCAGCCAAGTTTCAAATGGGCCGTCAGCCTGCACATACCAGTACCGATTGGGTGCAAGTTTGAATATCACGCCATCCATGAAAATGCCGCCCTGCGGTGTGCAGGCAAGCGCGTAATACCCACGGCCTTCTGTCATTGTCGACACTTTGCGGGTCAGCACCTTTTCCAGAAACGGTATGGCATCTGGCCCGGAAATTTCGACCGGTTTTTCTGGCACATCAAAAATTAACGCCTTGCGGCGCAGTGTCCAGTATTTAGCCAGAAAATCTTCCTCATTATATACAGCAAAAAATCGACCTGCATAAATACCGCGAACCATTTTGGACGTGTCATGGCGCTCAATGAAGGGGGATTCCTCAAATCGCCTTGCACTAATGGCAATCGTATTCTCAAAGTCTTTTTCTTCCTGAAAATTCGCCATCTCAATCTTCCTTTCTGAACTTTCTTTAGAGTGAGATCACTCTCACGGAAAGAACAATGGACTAAAAACTTACCATTGAACAGTATTATTTCAATGTCTCTTATTCAAAAGCTGACAATAAAGGGTGAGCCATGAAAAATGAATATGATCGAAGTCTCATTTTGGGGTCAAGATAAAGGGGGGTGACAAAAATAGCATCTTAGCGGCTAGTGGCAAATCGGATAGCATCCTCAAGCCGGTCGTCACCCCAGAATATCTCATCACCTATTGAAAATGACGGCGCGCCGAAGACGCCACATTCTCTTGCTGCTTCTGTATTGGCTTCGTATTCGCCCTGAACAGCATCGTCCTCCGCCTGATCGATGATCGCATCATAATCGCATTTCATTGCCTGCAGCGTCTGCCGAAGATTGTCCTTAGAGCCAGCTTCCAATCCAGACAGAAACCAGAGCCGATAAGTGTGCTCAAAATACTCCAGATATTTGCCTTGCCGGTTCAAGACAATGCCAACTTTGTTGGCTTGGTCAAAGGCTTGCAGCGGATAAGGCACTGGCATGTTAGGCTTGGGCAAGCCATAGAAATCGGCGCGCCGTTCAATATCGCGCCACATGTAATCCACTTTGGATTTTTTGGAAGGGGGAAATGGAATATTGTCCATTGATTTCATAATGGCACGAATACTAATCGGCTTGATTGAAAATATCAGCCCCATATCACGGCGTACAGCATTGATGCGAAGCGCGGTCAGGTAAGTATAGGTGCTACCTATGGAAAGCCAAGCTGTAATGGGTTGGGTCATACTAAACGTCACCTACTTTTTAACGCAATTTATGTTACATACCTTAATTTTACCGTCAACAGGCAGATTTTATATGCCAGTCTGTTTATATGCCAATCTGTAAATATGCCAGTCTGTTGGTTTTGGCGGGCTCTTTATTGCACTGATCAGGGGTGCGCTTACATGGCCAGCCTTTACCATCAGATTGCCAGGCGTTATGCTTTGTATTAGCTTAGTTGGGTCGGCTTTTACCAGATATTTTATGACGCGAATATGACTTGCGAGGCGGCGCTATATCAATGCCGTATGGCAAGACCGTATCAATAGAAATCAAATTATGCAGGGTGAAGGCCAGATGATCATTGCGGAACGATCCATAGCCATACTAATATTTGATCACGTCCACCTCATTGATGTTGCTGGCCCTGCTGAGGCGTTTAACGAGGCTCATGGCTTTGCTCCATTCACATATGATATTCAATTTTTTTCAGTTGATGATGCGCCTGTTCACGCATCATGTGGATTAAAATTATCACCTGGCATTAGCTTTAATGATGTCGCCAAATGTGATGACCTCTTGATCACTGGCGGTGTTGGAGTTGATCACCTGCTTTACTCAGCCCCGCTCTTAAAACTAATTGCTGATTGGCTAGATACGCACCCAACAGGGCGGCTTATCTCGGTATGTTCGGGGGCGCTTCTTTTGGTAAAAGCTGGTATCCTTGATGGTAAAACAGCAACAACACATTGGCGCCGCGCGCAATTTGCCAAAGATATGGGCGGCAATATTAAATGGGATACAGAACAGATTTTCACCCAGAATGATCGCCTCTTTTGTTCTGCCGGTATAACCAGCGGTATTGATCTTGCCTTACATATTATCGGCATGGATTGTGGGCGGCCTGCGGCGATCAAGATCGCGCAGGAATTGGTTGTTCCGATGCAGAGAAGTGGCAGCCAAAGCCAACACGCGCTACTGTTGCGATCACATGAGCTGGCGAGCGCGCGATTACAACCCCTGGTCACTAGTATCTCGGAAAACCCAAGCCATGTGTGGAGCTTGGAGGCAATGTCGAATATCGTTAACTTAACGCCGCGGACATTGTGTCGGCAAATGAGGAAAGATATGGGCATCTCGCCGTCTAAATTTGTTGAACTGGTGCGGCTTCATTATGCCGTCAATCTGATCGAAACAGATGCTAGTGTTGAGGTGGTTGCAATGAAATCTGGCTTTGGCTCTGTACAGCGGCTAAACAGGGCAACACAGCGCCATTTCGGCATGTCGTCACAACAACTAAGCTCGCTCGTCTCAACAAAAATGGCGCATCATATCCCCCTCTGAACAGATCAAGACGGTATCCGCCTTTCTATGACGAAGCCTATGGTGGGGAGCGTTAGCACTATGACGGCGCTGATGAGTAATAAATAAGGCCAAGACAGAAACGCAAAAATAGGCGCTGAGCATAACACAAAGATTGTTGAAAGCACCGCTAAGCCTGTTTCATTCAAGCCTTGGACAGAGGCGCGCAAGGAATTGTCCTTGATCAGATTAATGCCATGGGTGCCGCCAAGAAACATGAAATTCCAGCTAATACCCGATGCGATGAGCGGTATATAAAACGCCAGACTAACCAAAGACATGACGCCGCCAACTGAACCCAGAATAAAGCCCATAAACTGAAACCCCACGCCTAGACAAATAACCCATTGAAAGCCAATTTTCTGGATGACTTGTCCAGTAATCAGGCCGGGCGCAAACATGGCGAGCAAATGCAGGCTGATCAAATGGGCGGAATGAGTCGGGGTAAATCCGCTATCAACCATGGCAATAGATGCTGGCATCATCGTCAACAGCATAGCCCCGTGACCCGCGCTTGTTGTCAATAATACCAAAGGGATTGTCGGCAGGGTAAATAATCGGCGCAACTCTGATCGCCATTGTTGTTTTGGCACGGCAGAAACCTCGGCGGCTGGCATGTTCAAGACTAAAAGAATGGCTGTCCCCACTATGCCAATAGCGCAAACAATCATATAGGCGCCTGCAAAATGCACAGGCGCAAGCAGGTTGGTGCTAATGGCGAAAAACATGCCGCCAATAGGAACAGCGATCAATCCTGATGCTAATGTCAGTGAACTTGCGGAGGCTTTGAGATGTTCGGTGGCGGCTTCGGCGGCGGCGTATCGGAAAAAATTTATCCCAAGCAGACCAAGACCAATGAGGGCTTGGCATAACGTAAACCCCCAGAATGATGCGGCGATAATTGTCATAACCGAACCGATGCCGCCTAGTGCCATAGAGATTGAGCAAACCATGAAGCCAAAGCGGCGGCCATATCTTATCATCAAGCGTGAAATCATGGCGGCAAAAATCGCCGCAGATGCCATCTGCACCGCCGCCGGAATAGTCGCCATCCAATTAGCAGGGGCAATCATCAACCCCGTCAGACCCGATGCCACAACAACGATTGGTATTGCTGTCTCCAACACAATATTGGCAAGAATGATGATGCAGAAATTGCGCATATATAGCCTCCAAGATGCCTATTATAACGCCGCCATGCCGAAGCCAAAGGACATAACCATATCAATTTGAGACAAAGATTTATTTTCAAAGAATGGCCTGATAGCGACAAACATCTATCAATATTCTTGATCTATAACTTGCTTGCCAATGTCGGATTTGTCTTTACAGTGAATATTATTGCCGTGTGCGTTAGGCATCGCGTTTACAGTTTTCCTTTTTTATACCATCACGTCACGAACTAGCATAAATGGAGGGTATCCATGTCATCACCAGAACATCATACAGGAGGATGCCATTGTGGCGGTGTCCGTTATGTGGCGCACGGCGCCTTGCGGCCCATATTAATTTGTCATTGCCATGATTGCATGAAAATCATCGGCACCAGCATTGCGGCAACATCAGCACCCATGGCTAATGTTGAGATCACTGGCGACAGCTTAAAATGGTACCAAAGCTCAGACATCGCAGAACGCGGCTTTTGCGATATTTGCGGTGCTTCGCTTTTCTATAAGCCGCTTTACCATCAACACATATCCATCACGGCAGGTACGCTCGATGATGCTAGCGTTCTTACCTGTGGCGGGCAAATCTTTGCGCATGACCATCCAGGATTTATGCCAATACCGGATGATGTGCCGCATATTGATGAAAAGTACAAGGCGTTTAAAAACAAAACCTAACTGCAAGACAGCAAAAGCAAAGCGCCAGCATCCAGCCAGCGCCAGCGTATCTCTGACCATCAATCAATGGAGCAATTTTGCGATAGCGTCCTGCCAGCCTGCATAGGCCTTATCAGCTTCTTCTGCGGAAAGTTGCGGCTCAAACCGCCGTTCAAGCCGCCAATTTTTAGCAAACTCATCCGGCGGCGCGCAAATCCCTTGTGCCAGACCAGCCAGATAGGCCGCACCTGACGCTGTTGTTTCGGTCACAACGGGGCGGTCAACCGGAGCCAGCAGTTGATTGGCGAGTGTCTGCATCGCCCAGTCATTCGCCACCATGCCGCCATCAATGCGAAGAACCGTTTGGCTTTCCCCCGACCGTTCACCTGACCAGTCAGCGCGCATGGCTTCCACCAGGTCGCGGGTCTGATAGGCGACGCTTTCAAGGGCTGCCTTGGCAAACTCCGCAGGCCCGGTATTTCGGGTCAGACCAAAGATTGCCCCGCGACATTCAGTGTTCCAGTAAGGCGCGCCAAGCCCGGTAAAGGCAGGCACCAGATAAACCTGTTCGGTCGGGCTGGCGGTTTGGGCAAGCGCTTCGGTTTCGGCGGCCGAGCTGATAATCTTCAGCCCGTCACGCAGCCACTGCACCACCGCACCAGCGATAAAGATTGATCCTTCCAGCGCATAGGTCGGCTTGCCATCAAGCTGATAGGCAATGGTGGTGAGCAGTTTATTACTGGAGAAAACCGGCGCCTCACCCGTATTCATCAGCGCAAAACACCCTGTCCCATAGGTTGATTTCATCATGCCTGAGGCAAAACACGCCTGCCCCACGGTAGCGGCTTGCTGGTCGCCGGCGACCCCCATGATCGGCAATGCCACACCGTCAAAAAAATCAGGCTCGGTTGTCCCGAACAGCCCAGAGCTATCGCGCACTTCAGGGAGCATATGCGCCGGAATATCCAACATGTTAAGAAGCTCAGAATCCCAGCTCCCTTCAATAATGTTATACATCATTGTGCGGGCAGCGTTCGTTGCATCAGTGACATGCGCTTTGCCGCCAGTGAGCCGCCAGATCAGATAGCTGTCAACCGTCCCAAAGAGCAGATCGCCAGCCTCAGCCCTGGCCCTTGCCCCCTCAACATTATTGAGAATCCAGCTCAGCTTTGTTGCCGAAAAATAAGGGTCAAGCAGTAATCCCGTTTTGGCTGTGACCATGGCTTCATGACCAGCCTCTTGCAGTTGCTTGCAGAACTCTGCTGTGCGCCGATCCTGCCAGACAATAGCCCGATATAGTGGCGCACCAGTATGACGATCCCAGACAACCGTGGTTTCGCGCTGATTGGTGATCCCTATCGCGGCAATATCCTTGGCTGTGATATTGGCGCGCGCAATCGCCTGCTGGCACATAGCAACCGTCGTTGACCATAAATCTTCGGCGTCATGTTCGACCCAGCCTGATTGCGGAAAATGCTGATCAAACTCTTGCTGTGCGGTTGCAATCGGGGTCAGCATCTGATCAAAAACAATGGCGCGGGTGGATGTTGTTCCCTGATCAATCGCCAGAATAAAATCTTTAGATACGGGATTAGACATGAGCTTACACCTTCCAGAAACAGAACGCGCTTCCAAAAATTGAAAGAGCGAGTGGCCACCATAATGGCGTACCAAACAGCCCAAGCCAAAGCAGAAAAATATAGCTGCTGCCTAAAAGGGAAATGAACAGCCTGTCGCCACGAGTTGTTGTCAGGCCGAGGACACCACGGCGTTCCTGGCCGCCAGGGAATTTAATCTCAAGGATGATCAGCACCGCCATCGCAGAAAAAATACCGATAAAGACAAGGGCTGTCGGCCATGTCCATGCCATCCATGTCAGCATTACACCCTCCCCATGGCAAAACCGCGAGCGATATAATTTCGCACGAAGTAAATCACAATGGCACCCGGAATGATAGTCAATGTCCCCGCCGCCGCCAATAGCCCAAGCTCATAGCCTGCACTTGAGGCTGTCTTTGTCATGGTGGCGGCAATCGGCTTAGCCGCAACAGCAGTCAGTGTCTTGGCAAGCAGCAGTTCTACCCATGAGAACATGAAACAGAAAAATGCCGCCACACCGACACCTGCCTTGATCGTCGGGATGAAGATTTGGACGAAGAAGCGCGGAAACGAATAGCCATCGACAAAGGCGGTTTCATCAAGCTCCTTGGGAATACCTTTCATAAAGCCTTCAAGTATCCACACCGCCAGAGGGATATTAAAGAGACAATGCGCCAGCGCCACAGCAAGATGCGTATCAAATAGCCCCACCGCCGAATAGAGCTGAAAGAAGGGTAGAGCAAAAACGGCGGCCGGCGCCATGCGGTTTGTCAGCAACCAGAAAAACAGATGCTTATCACCCAGAAAGCTGTACCGCGAAAAGGCATAGGCCGCAGGCAACGCCACAATGATTGAGATCACCGTATTAATGGATACATAGGCTATTGAGTTGATATAGCCCCAATACCAGGTCGGATCGGTGAAAATCACCTTATAATTATCGAGTGTCCATGTCTGAGGAAACAGCGAGAAGCCAGACAGAATCTCACCTGTTGTCTTGAAGCTCATCGCCACCAGCCAATAAATCGGCAGCATCAGGAACAAGATATAAAGCAGCGGAATGATCGATCGTTTTCGCATATCATAGCTCCTAATTCGTGTTGTCTTTTGTCATTAGCGTATAGAACAGCCAACTGACCAATAGCGTGATGGCGAAATAAATCAGAGACATAGCCGCCGCCGGGCCAAGGTCAAACTGACCAAGGGCAATCTTGACCAGATCAATGGACAGCAAAGTCGTAGAGTTCCCCGGCCCGCCACCAGTCAGGACAAATGGTTCGGTATAGATATTGAAACTATCCATGAACCTGAGCAGAATGGCGATTGTCAGCACTGATTTCATCTTAGGCAATTGGATATGACGGAACACAGCCCAATTTGATGCCCCATCAATTTTCGCAGCCTGATAATACGCCTCAGGGATTGATACAAGCCCAGCATAACTCAGCAATACCACCAGCGAAGTCCAGTGCCAGACATCCATAACGATAACCGTCACCCATGCGGCAAAAGGGTCTTGGGTCATATTGTAATCAATACCGACGACATGGTTCATGAAATACCCGACAAGCCCGATATCTGGCAGGGTGAAGATATTCCACATCGCCCCTACAACATTCCAGGGGATCAGCATCGGCAGTGCCATTGTCACAAGACAGATCGATACCCAAAACCCCTTGCGCGGCATGGATAGCGCAACAATGACACCAAGCGGAACCTCAATCAGGAGGATAAGCCCGGTAAACAAAAATTGCCGTCCAAGCGCAGCGTGAAACCGTTCCGAGCGCAGGATATTTTCAAACCAGTCAAGCCCTTGCCAGAAAAACAGGTTGTTGCCAAAGGTTTCCTGAACGGAATAATTCACCACAGTCATCATGGGAATAAGCGCGTTGAACGCTACCAGCAACAACACAGGCAACACAAAAAACCATGCTTTCTGGTTCTGTTTCTTCATTTTGCTGCCGCCTTTCTTGTCGCCGTTCCTGTCCGCTTTCCTGCTCGTGTTCCTGATTTGGGCAATTCCGTTGCCAACCAGCCATCACGATAAAGACGAGTTTGTGCGCTCTCAAAAACCAGATGGACATCATCGCCAACGCTCGGCACATCCTCAGCAATGATGGCGGCAACTGTCACATCCTTAACCTCAGCATGGACAACAATATGGCGGCCTACATCAGCAACAGTCCTGACTTTTGCCGGAATGCCTTTCTTGCCAAGCGATACAAACTCAGGCCGGATACCAATTTCAGCCGTGCCTTTGATTTCTGCATTGATCGGCCCTTCTAGCTTAACCGGCACATCCTGGAAACAGGCTTGCTTGCCCCGCATCTCACAAGGCAGGATATTCATCCCCGGTGAGCCAATAAAATGGCCAACAAATGTATGCGTTGGGCGGTTAAACAAATCAACAGGTGTGCCGATCTGCACAACCTCGCCATCATTCATGACAATCACCTTGTCGGCGAAAGTCAAGGCTTCTGTCTGATCGTGGGTGACATAAATCATTGTCAGCTTGAGCTGTTGATGCAATTCCTTAAGCTTGGAGCGCAATTTCCATTTCAGATGCGGATCAATAACCGTAAGTGGTTCATCAAACATCACCACATTAACATCATCACGCACCAGCCCCCGACCCATAGACAGTTTTTGCTTGTTATCAGGCGACAGACCAGAGGCACGCAAGCGCAACATATCTTCAATCTCAAGCATGGCAGCGATTTCAGTCACTCTCTTGCGGACAGTCGCCTCATCAACATGACGGTTGCGAAGCGGAAACGCCAGATTATCAAAAACCGTCATCGTGTCATAAATTACAGGAAACTGAAAAACCTGAGCGATATTGCGCTTATCCGGGGTTAGTGCAGTGACATCTTGCTGATCAAAGAGGACGCTGCCCTCGGAAGGCGTCAGCAAGCCTGAAATGATATTGAGCAAGGTTGACTTGCCGCAACCGGACGGGCCAAGCAGGGCATAGGCGCCGCCATCGCTCCATTCAAGATCAATTTCCTTAAGCGCGTAATCTTCGGGGCTTTTAGGGTTGTCAAAATAGCTGTGACGCAGTTTTGATAGGGAAATTTTAGCCATTATTCACCCCTTGCGCCACCAATTGACCATCTACTGAAAAGAAAAAGCACTTCGCTATATTAATATAGAAGGCGTGGTTTTCGCCAATATCAAACGGATGCACGCCATGCGCCAGTGATACCCAGTTTTCGTCAGCAAAGCTGAAATGGGCGCTGCTTTGAGAGCCGCTTAGCTCAGTGACTCTAATATTGCCAATAATCTCAATATCCGTAGCCTTGTTTTTGGCAGGCAACACATCATTCGGGCGGATGCCGAGGATATACGCCCCATCATCGAGTTCTTTTGCTGCATGTGAAAGCGTCATCGAGACGCCCCCGGCCATTACCGCCTCACTGCCCTTTTTCTCTATTCTGGCGGTGTTGATCGGCGGGTCTGAAAAGACCTCTGCCGCCGTCAGATTAACAGGGTTGCGATAAATATCAGCAGTGGCGCCGAATTGCGTGACAATGCCATCACTCATCAGCCCTGTCTTGCCGCCCAAGAGCAGGGCTTCTTCAGGTTCTGAGGTGGCATAGATAACAACCGTTCCCCGACCAGAAAACAATTCAGGCAACTGAGCGCGTAATTCTTCGCGTAATTTGTAATCGAGATTAGCCAGTGGCTCATCGAGAAATATAGCGCGGCTTTCCTTGGCAATGGCGCGAGCTAATGCGGTGCGCTGTTGCTGGCCACCTGACAGCTCATGCGGATAGCGGTCGAGCATCGGGCGCAACTGCAACAGGTCTGCCGCCTCTTCGACACGGCCCTCGACTTCGGACTTAGGCATCTTGGCGACCCTTAGCGGTGAGGCGATATTATCAAAGACTTTCATATGAGGATAATTAACAAAGAATTGATGGACAAGGCTGATATTGCGCTTTTGCGGGCTCAATGCCGTGACATCCTCACCATCCATCAGAATCTGCCCGGTCGAGCATCCGTCAAGCCCTGCAATCAGCTTGATCAGAGAGGTCTTGCCAGCGCCTGTTTCACCAAGCAGGACATTGAAATATCCAGGCTCAAAGGTCAGGCTTGTCTCTTTGATATGAAGATGCCCTTTGACTTTCTTGGATATGTTTTTGAGTTCAATTGACATCTTCAGCCAGTATCTTCGTTGCAGAATAAAACTTCAGATTAGATATCTGATCTCGTTTGTCAAAGAAGTCCGGAGCCAGATAGCTCCGGACAATGTTTGGTTGTGATGAAAATCACAAAGGAACCAACCTAGTTGGATGCCCAGCGCGCCACAAGCTCATCATAATTGACGGTCTTGCCAGCAGGCTTTTCATTGTCGAGTGGCGGCTTTGCACCACCATTTGCATACCAATATTCAGCATCCTTTTCAGGGTTCAGACGCGGGCCACATCCGCCATATACATTAGCGGCTTCATCAGCGGCCTGCATACGCGCCATAGTGACATCCATTTCTGCTGCCAGACGATCCATTGCTTCTTGCGGGGTGAAAGCACCGGAGTTAACATCCCCGATCTGCTGCCACCAGATTTGGGCAAGTTTCGGATAATCAGGAACATTAATGCCTGTCGGTGACCAGGCCACACGGTCAGGCGAACGGTAGAACTCAACCAGACCACCCAGTTTCGCTGCCCGATCAGTAAAGGACTGATGGCGAACCGAACTGTCACGGATGAAGGTCAGACCAACATGAGACTTACGCACATCAACTGTCTTGGAGACAACAAACTGAGCATAGAGCCATGCTGCCTTAGCCCGATCAAGCGGGGTGGATTTGAGGATTGTCCATGAACCCACATCCTGATAACCAACCTTCTGGCCTTCTTCCCAATATGGGCCATGCGGGCTTGGTGCCATCCGCCACAGTGGTGTACCTTCTGCGTCCACTGTGTTGTTGCCTTCTGACTGCGGCTTCACCATATCTGCGGTAAAGGCGGTATACCAGAAAATCTGCTGGGCAACATTACCCTGGCTCAGTGCTGGTAGTGACTGGTAGAAGTCAAACGATGCTGCACCTGGAGGGGCATAGTTACGGAGCCATTCATCCCATTTGCGGATCGCATAGACAGCCGCTGGGCCGTTGGCGGCACCACCGCGGGATACCGACGCACCAACAGGATTACATGTTCCTGCTTCCATGCGAATTCCCCATTCATCAATGGGAATACCGTTTGGCTCACCCTTAGAGCCAGCGCCAGCCATGGAAAGCCATGCATCTGTCATACGCCAGCCAAGGTCAGGGGCGCGCTTACCGTAATCCATGTGACCGTAAATATCGACGCCGTCGATATTCTTGACATCGTTGGAAAAGAACTCAGCAATATCTTCATAGGCCGACCAGTTCACAGGAACACCCAGATCATAGCCGTATTTTGCCTTAAATGCCTCTTGAAGGTCTGCACGGTCAAACCAGTCTTTGCGGAACCAATAGAGGTTTGCAAACTGCTGATCTGGCAGCTGATAGAGATCACCATCAGGCCCGGTTGTAAACTGCGTACCCATGAAATCAGGAAGATCAAGACCAGGGTTTGTGACATCAGCACCATCACCTGCCATGAAATCTGTCAGGTTATAGGCCAGCTGAAGCCGTGAATGTGTACCGATAAGGTCAGAGTCATTGACATAGGCATCATAAAGGTTACGCCCTGTCTGCATTTGCGTCTGAACAGCCTGAACAACTTCACCTTCGCCAAGGATTTGGTGATTGACCTTAATGCCAGTGATGTCTTCAAATGCCTGTGTCAGCACTTCAGATTCATATGAATGTGTGGGAATGCCTTCGGACAAGACATTGATTTCCATCCCCTTGAATGGTGTAGCCGCATTGATAAACCATTCCATTTCTGCAAGCTGTTCGCTTTTCGACAGAGTGGATGGCTGAAATTCATCATCAATCCACTTCTGTGCGGCAGTAGTGTCAGCAAATGCTGACGAAGATCCTGCGATCACACCAAAAGCTGCAACCGCGCTGACTATATACCTACGCATAAGTTCCTCCCAAGTTTATAGTTAGACCAATAATGGCCTTTCATTCACTTCATATGAACATTTTTTTAATGTCAAACAGTTTTTTTTAGTACTTTTAATTAAAATTTTCATAAAACTGTTATTTTTCAGTATATTGGTAAATATTTTGAATTTTCATTTTTTTTCATAAACAACAAAACCGAAATTATTTAATTGCATTTTTTGTAAAGAGGTGATTTTTTGTTTACATACCCAATCTGCGGTCAGACTGATCGAAGAATGAAAGTGCAACAATGTCACTTAACTGGCGCCAAGAACAAATTCTAGAAGAGCTCCGCCAGACGGGCACAGTTGATGTGGAGACACTAACCGATCAATATAGTGTCACCTCGCAAACAGTCCGCCGTGATCTGGGCGAATTATGTGATCGCGGCCTTGCCATCCGCACCCATGGTGGGGCAAGGCGTATGATATCGACATCGAGCCTCGGCTATGAGCAACGTCGCTTGAATAAGCGGGTTGAAAAAAACAAAATTGGCATGATCGCGGCATCGCTGATCCCTGATAATTGTTCGCTTATTCTCAATATCGGCACGACAACAGAACAAGTGGCACAGGCGCTGACCGACCATAATGAGCTGTTTGTGCTATCCAATAACATCAATGTGATTCAGATTTTCAGAAACTCGAACATGCGTGGTCTGGTGATTGTTGGTGGCGGTGTACGGCAATCTGATGGTGCGATTGTCGGCGATGAGGCGGTTGAGTTTATTGCCAATTACAAGGTTGATTATGCCGTGATCGGGGCGTCGGCGCTCGATACGGACGGCTCTGTCCTTGATTTTGACAGCCGCGAGGTTGCGGTTGCCCGAACGATACTCAAAAATGCCCGTACCCGTATTCTTGTGACCGATACATCAAAGTTTGAGCGTAGCGCACCGGTGCGCATCTGCACCCTTGCTGAGCTTGATTATGTTGTTCTTGACAGCACGCCCCCGCAAGAGTTCATCAAGGCCGCAACACGAGAAAACACCCAGATTCTGACGGAAGCAACCAGGCTGTGAGCAAAACAAAAGAAAACATTGAACAACTTTCCAAGCCCTTTGATGTCTTCATCATCGGTGGCGGTATCAATGGTTGTGGGGTGGCGCGAGATGCCGCTGGCCGTGGGCTTTATGTTGGCCTTGCGGAAATGAATGATCTGGCCTCAGCGACGTCGTCGTCTTCAACAAAACTCTTTCATGGCGGGCTTCGCTATCTTGAATATTTTGAGTTCAGGCTTGTTCGGGAAGCGCTGATCGAAAGAGAGATTCTGCTCAAAAGTATGCCACATATCAGCTGGCCCATGCGGTTTGTTCTGCCCTATGCAAAAGATATGCGTTTCGAGACAAAAACTCCTCTGTCGCGGTTGCTGGCAGTCGTTCTGCCATGGATGAGAGGAAGGCGGCCTTCATGGCTCATCAGGCTGGGGCTTTTTCTCTATGATCATCTTGGCGGGCGCGAAATTCTGCCCGGAACGAAGGTTATCAATCTTACGCGAGATGACAGCGGCACGCCGTTAAAAGATAAGTTTCGCCATGCCTTTGAATATTCGGATTGCTGGGTAGAAGATTCGCGGCTGGTTGTTCTCAACGCCCGTGATGCCAAGCAACATGGTGCTGAGATTATGCCGCATACCCGTGTGACCAAAGCGGAACGCCGAGACGGGCTCTGGCATATCAAGGCCACAGACAGCACGACTGGCATGAATAGAGTCTTTCAGGCAAGAACGCTGATCAATGCTGGTGGCCCATGGGTTGAAGATGTCATCAGGCAAAGCACGGAAAGAAAATCTGCGGATCAACTGAGGCTGGTTCGAGGCAGCCATATCATCACGCGGCAGTTATACAGCCATGATAAATGCTATTTCTTTCAAGGTACTGATGGCCGCATCATTTTTGCGATCCCCTATGAGGGTGAGTTCACGCTGATCGGAACAACCGATATTGACCATCCCGACCCGCGCATCAAGCCCGAATGTTCTGATGAGGAAAAGGCCTATCTTTGCCGCTTTGCCTCAAACTATTTCAAGGTGCCAGTGACCGAGGATGATATCGTTGCCACATATTCAGGCGTCCGCCCACTCTATGATGATGGTGCCGCCCAGGCAAGCGCCGCCACCCGTGATTATACGCTGCGCCTTGATCAGGACGGCCCGCCATTGCTCAATATTTACGGCGGCAAGATCACAACCTACCGCAAATTAGCGGAAGCGGCGATGGCGATCATGGCACCGTTTTATGAAAACTTCCCCGAAGACTGGACAGCCAGCGCACCTCTGCCTGGCGGTGATTTTGCCGTTGACGGTTTTGACGCGCTGGTCGCAAGCGTTGACGCTAATCACCCCTATCTGCCGCAAGGGTTGGCGCTGCGGCTTGTTCGCGCTTATGGCACGGATACCCACCATATCTTGAGCGAGATCACCTCAGCTGAAGATCTCGGCAGTGATTTTGGAGCCGGTATCTATGCTCCTGAACTGGATTGGGTGATGGCGCATGAATGGGTGAGCTCGGCTGAGGATTTTGTCTGGCGGCGCACTCGGCTTGGCCTCAAACTCAACGACAAGCAAATCGGGGCAATCGACAACTACATTCGGTCGCATTGCACAGAGATGAGCGCAACAGCCTAACGAAACTGGCCAAATATTCGGCGTTATCCATCATGCCAGGCGGCGCACGCCTTGATACGCATAGGCTCATGCCTTGATACACCCGCCTTTATCCTGATCAGCTATTCAGCCACACCCTCGGCAAGCATCAAATCCGTATCTGAGCATTGTTCACGCACCGCTTTTGCGGCTTGATACTCCGCGCTATGATAAAAGCTGTTAGCGACCTCCATGCTTTCAAACTCAATCATCATCACGATACCCGTGACATCGCCCTCTAGCCTGTCCGCCACCGGACCACGAGCAAGCACTTTGCCACCATATTTTTTGATAGCAGGCCCTGCCATGCCAGAAAACTCTTG
>MDTB01131131.1_pt1 | contig 30881 bp, 34 predicted proteins | sample 811161 | NCBI WGS metagenome assembly MDTB01 (sample SAMN05326650, study PRJNA326480) | marine metagenome | isolation source: seawater | place: Mediterranean Sea | collected 2009 | reverse complement strand
TTGGTTCAGATATTGGAAAAATGTTTTTTTTAATATTTTCAATTTTATTTTTATTTTTATCATAACATACAATGTTAAAACCTTTATTTGCATATGAAATCGAAGTAACAAGACCAAGATGAGTCATACCAGCAAATCCTATTATCATAAATCCTACCTATCTATTCCTGATTAATTTATTCAGTTCATCTAGTATAAATAAATCATTGGTTAAATCTGTTTTAGTAATTTTTTTTATATTTTTTTTAAAAAATTTATATTCTTCCTCCCAAGTAGGATCATCTTTAATTAATATTTTTGATTTCTCTTTTGGTTTCCCACTAGGCAAAACTCTTTTTCTAAATATAAATTTTGATGGACCCCATTTACAAAGAGATTCAATATGAATACTTCCTTTTTCACCAATAATGTCGCAGTAAAAGGAATTTCTCCATGATAATAAAGTCATTTCTAATTGTATTCTTGGTTTTTTCATTTTAGAAAATATAACAACATGATCTGGTGATTTATTTTCATATCTATCGGAATATAACAGTTTCCAATCATGCTTTTTAATATTAAACCAATAATTTATTGTATCAAGTAGATGACTTCCCAAGTCATGAAGAACTCCTGATCCCTTATCTCTCCATTTAGATTGTTTTACCAGTTGTGCTGTACCGTTACCATAAAATAACTTACAATGATAAACTTTTCCTAATAATTTTTTTTTTAAAATATTTTTGACCTCTATAAAATGAGGTTCAAATCTATGATTGTAAGATGTGTACAATAATACATTATTTTTATTAGCAATTTTCTCGAGATTGATAATATCTTTTTGTTTTTGAGTCCATAGAGGCTTTTCAACAAGACAATGTTTTTTATTGGTCAAAAGATATTTAAGAATTTCAAACTTAGGTTTGTCAGGTGTACAACACAATGCTGAATCAAAACTATTTAAATCAACATCGTAGATACTTTTATAATCAGAATCAGGATTAAACGGGTCAACTGTTGCAACACAATCATCTTTTGCGAAAGCTTTTCTTTTTTTTCCTTGAACTCCAAAACCAATAATAATGCAACGCAAATTTAATCTCTATGTATGTTTAAAATTTATATTATCTTCTATTTTCTTTAATTTTAAAAAAACATCTTCTGGTGTGACTGGAATATTTCCATATTTTTCACATTCACATGCCGCAGCAATAGCACCTAAAATTGCAGCTATAACAATTGAACCAGATTCTAAAATAGAAAGTGTAGAGTAAGCAAGCAAAGCATCCCCAGAACCTACAGGATCTATAGCATTATCAGTAAAACTTTCTAATGAAAAAAAATTATCTAAGTTACTTAATTTATTTGATGAAGATGCTAGTAAACCTCTTTCACCCATTTTAAAAATAATATTTTTACATTTTGATTTCTCTATAAGTTTAGCTGCCAATGGTCTCACACCAGTATCTTGGTCACCAAGTGAAAACCTTGCTTCTTTTTCATTGGGAGTAATAAGGTCAAACCTTTTAAAATCTAAAATATTTCCCCATCTCGAAGCTACTTGACTATCGGCAACTTTAAATACATTTTTAGAAATAGATTCTGAAAGATATTTAATTGTATTTGAATTAAAAATTCCGTGTCTAAAATCCGAGAATATTACAGCCTCAGCTTTAATATTTTTAATATTATTAATAATTCTTGCTAAAATTTTTTCATTAATTGAATTATTTTCTAGAGTATCAATCTTTAAAAGTCTATAATTATCAACAAGAATAGCATTTTTATTAGTAGTTGGTCTTGATATATCCTTGACTACATTAATGTTAACTTTTGTTTTTGAAATATCGTTTACTACAAATTTTCTAAGTTCATCATCTCCAAGTACAGTAGTGAAATTTACATTTGCGCCAGCAGATGCTAAATGTTTAGCAACAATACCCGCACCCCCAACAAAATCAATTTTATTTTCATATTTAACACTCATAGTTGGAGTTTTAGATTGACCTCCTAACATTGAGCATTCAGTCAAAGAATCAACAATTGTATCACCGACAACGTGAATTTTTTTATTTTTAAAATTTTGTAATGTATTCTTTAAATCTTCAATTTCAAGATTAGCAGATTCTAGATAGTTTAGTAATTTCTCATATTTTAATTTAGGTAATTTGGATTCAAGAATTTTAGATGAAGAAAAAACTATATCTCCAGGTGTATATAAGGTTTCACCGCCGTATTTATTAATAATTTTAACTTCATTATTAGTACTTACATTACCAGAAGTATATTCATAACCTTTGGCAAATAAATCTGGTTTTAATTTTTCAATACTATTTAAAGGTGTTTTATTATCATCTACATATGCAAAATCAACTATTTCAAATGCTGCAAGGTTAGCTACTCTCAAATCCTCAGGAACATGAGGTCTATAAATACCTTTGTCAATATATTTATCTGAAGTAACACTTACTGCAAGATAATCAGCTTTACTTTTAGCATAAACCAAATGTCGAAGATGTCCTGGATGAACAATATCAAAAACACCATGGCATAATATTAATTTCTTTTTTCTTGGAAATTTACCAGTAATTTTAATAATTTCAGAAATAGACTTGATTTTATGCTTGAAGTGATCTTTTATTGTTTTTTTCATATCTAACCTAAATATTTAAACCAATTCTTTGTGGCTTCATTAATATTTTTTTTATTCCAAAGTGGTGCATCTGACCAATTATTAATATTTTTAATCATTAATTCAACACCATCTTCAAAGCTTACTTTAGGTTTCCATTCTAAATCCTTTGTTATTTTTGTTATATCTGCCCATGTACAATCAGGCTCACCTGGTCTTTTGGGAATATAAACAACTTCTCCACCAATTAATTTAACTAAATAATTAATAGATTGTGGATTTCCAGCACCTAAATTCCAAATTTGACCTGTAAGCTTAGTTTGATAAGCCCTATAAAATGCTTCTGCAACATCAGTAACATATAAAAAATCTCTTTTTTGCTCTCCACTTCCAACAACAGTTAATGATTTTTTAGATAATCTTTGTTTTAAAAAAACACCAAAAACAGCACCATAAGCCCCAGTTGTTCTAACTCTTAGTCCATAAGCATTAAATATTCTAATTGAGTTTATTGGAAGTTTATAAACTTTGTTCCAATGTAAAACAGCTCTTTCCCCCAAATATTTAGATAATGCATAAGGATATTGTGGATCAATCATATGGCTTTCATTTGTAGGAGTTTTAGCTAATCCATAGCAGGATGAAGAAGCAGAATAAACAAATTTACTTGCATTATTAAACCTTGCAACTTCAAGCATATTAACAGTACCTTCTATATTATTTTTCATATATTTAGATGGTTCATCAAGAGAAGGAACAATGTCACCAATCCCAGCAAAATGAAAAACTCCATCAATTCCTTTAAAAAATTTATCTTTATTATTAATACTGCAACAATCTGCAAATTTAACATCTAAATTGGGATTTTTTTTTAAATGTGAAATATTTTTCTCATGGCCAGTTGAGAGATTATCTAAAATTAAAACTTTAAAATTTTTTTCTAATAATAGATCTACCATATGAGATCCAATAAAACCAGCACCTCCGGTAACAAGTAATTTTTTCATTTAATTTTTAATTCTTTTATTTTTTTTACATTATAATACGAGGTATTATTCATTGAATCATCAAACATATTTTTTTGAAATGCATTACATATATCCTCAATTGCATTTTCAATTGATTTCTTAGGTTTAAAGCCTAAAGCACTGTAAATCTTATCGGAATTAATGTGATAAGATCTATTGTCATTTGAAGATGTTTTATCAATTGAAACATTAAAATCTTCAAAATACCTTTCCACTGTTTTCTTTACTAGTTCAGCAAGATTAATAATTGTCATATTTTGAAAGCCTACATTAAATATTTCATTTTGAATTTTTTCTTTTTCAATATTAATAAATAAATCAACAACATCACAATAATCTTGTATATGAAGATTTGGTCTCATTTGATTTCCTCCAAATACCTTTATCAATTTATTATTTATTGCATGATTTGTTAAAATATTTACTGATAAATCAAACCTCATTCTAGGTGCAAAACCACAAACGGTTGCCGGTCTAAAAATGACCCCAGTAAAATTTTCATCTGTATAATTAAATAATATTGGCTCACAAAGACCTTTAAACTTATTATATAATGTAAGTGGTATCAATGGATGATCTTCTTTTACATCTTTTTTGTCTGAAAGACCATACACTGAACTTGAAGAAGCATATACAAATCTCTTTACACCTGATTCTTTTGATTTTCTGACCAATGGCTCAAAGGCATCAAGGTTTATTGTTGTACTTAACTGTTCATCTAATTCGAAGCTAGCATCATTTGAAATACAAGCTAAATGTATAACAGTATCAATTCCTTGTAGTGACTTTTCTACAAGACTTAAATCTCTGATATCACCTTTGATTAATTCAAAATTTTTATTTTCATGAGGCAAAAAATCATATCCAAAATAGCAAGTATCTAAAACTCTCAAAGAATGACTTTTATTTAGTAAAAAAGGACAAAGCAAACTTCCAATATAGCCAGAACCTCCTGTTATAAGTATTTTCATATAATTTTTTAAATCTTAAAGCCAGCTTTTAAAGCATCATCTCTGAACATTTTAACTGTTTCATTAGAAAATTCTAATAAATCCTTTCCGACAAGTTCCAACTTCTTCAGAATATCGCTAGTAGCAGTTATAATATCACAATCTATAGAATCAGCTTGAAAAACATTTAGTAGTTCTCTTGGACTTGCCCAGAGTAATTCAGCTTTTTTTTTATTTTTTAATATTTCTTTACATTTTATCATATGAGGAACGGGGTCAACACCTGTATCTGCGACTCTTCCAGCGAAAACTGAAATAATTGATGCAACATCATCATTTAGAACATCTATAATTTCCGAAACTTGTTTAGTAGTCATTATTGCAGTGATATTTAGACAAATACCTTCATTTGATAATTCTCTAACCAAATTTTTAGAACTTTGTCCTAATGTATTCATTATAGGTATTTTTACATATATATTTTCACCCCATGAATTAATTTTAAACGCTTGTTTTTTCATTTCAGAAAAATCATCAGCAAAGACCTCTAAAGAAATTGGTTTATTAGTTATTTTTTCCAATAAATCTTTTGAAAACTTTTCATAATCGTTGATACCAGCTTTTTTCATTAAAGTTGGATTAGTAGTGAAACCTTTGATAAATGGATTTTTATCTAAATCTAAAATATCTTCAATATTTGCTCCATCAGCAAACAACTTAATTTTCAAATCCTTAGTAAGCTTCATAAATAAAACAAAAAATTAAAAAAATAGTTATAGCAATTAAAATATCAAATGTAATTATGTTTTTTCAATTTCAAAAATCCAATTAACTGCTTCAGATAAAGTGCGACAGGAATAGTCTTGTTTTGTTGGGGAAGTCTCACTAGTGTAATTATAATCAATAAAAATATTTCCTTTACAACCAGCTTTTATTCCTGCTTCTATATCCGAGAACCTATCACCAATGAGGTACGATTCTTTAATATTGATATTCCATTTTTGGGCAGAATCATATATCATTCCAGGGTTAGGTTTTCTTCTAGGAGAACTAGTTATTTTGTCATAACAGACTTCAATATCATCATAATCAACTTTTTTTTTTAAAATAAGATTCATTTCATCAACTATTTCTTTAGTTAAAATTTTATCATGAATATCAGGTTGATTTGTGATCACTATAATTTTAAAACCAAGCATTTTTAGTTTTTTTATTGACTCTTTTGCATCGGGGAAAATTTTAAAGTCATTTAGTTCTAATGGCGCATAAGATCTACCATTTTTAAAAATTGGGATAACTAAAACTCCATCCCGATCAAGAAAAATAGCCTTTTTAATTACCATTTGGTAGCATTTTTTTTTAAATAAGGGTGAGATACTAAACAGTGCCATACAACTGCCTGGAAAGCTTCAGAATATGGAGTAACTAAATCCTGATTTATCAGAGGAATCCAAATTTTAATATTAGATTCTTTATATGCAAAACCATCATTCTTACCTACTATAGAAAATATTTTAACATTTTTTGATTTTGCAAACTCTATTGCCTTAACTAAATTCATACTTACATTTTTTTCAACGTTGCCTCCGCCTACAGAAAAAATAAGTAGAGCATCCTTCTCTGTAAGATTACTGCATTTTAGCCAACCAGCAAAAATAGTTTCCCAACCCTCGTCATTTACTCTAGCCGTTAATTCAGAGACATTATCAGTCGGTGCGTATGCTTGAACATTACATAATTTTCTAAAATCATTTACAGCATGACTGGCATTTCCCGCACTCCCTCCTACTCCAAGAATAAACAATCGTCCATTATTATCTCTTATTTTAGCTATACTTTGCGCTAATTTATCAACCATCGCATGATCTATTAAATTACTAATTTGAGAAGCACCGTCAAAAAAAAACTTAGAAAATTCCATTTATTTTATGAAAATTAAAATTGTCAGTTACTAACGCAAGATAACAAAATTTAAAAAATCAAACAAGTATTAGAAAAATGATTTATATTTGATTTCATATAAAATTTTGTTGCTTAACAAGAAGTAAGTATATACACACTTAGATTATAAAATATTTTGAAGTAAATGATGAAAAGCAATTGGCACCAACATTTAAAACTTAAAAATAGCAATTATTCAGAATTAGCAAAAAGAGATCTTTTAGATGGTTTTAAACACTGGAAGATTTGGTTTTATTTCTGTTTTCAGGAGCTTAAAAGAAGATATAAGAGAACAAAACTAGGGCCATTATGGGTAACACTTACAATGGCTTTCTTCGCAGGTGCAATAAGTCTTGTATGGTCAAATTTGTGGAATCAACCCGTAAAGCAATACTTACCTTTTTTATTATCAGGATTAATACCTTGGCAACAGTTCGCAATGAACATAGGTGAGGGTTGTATCGCTTTTTGTGCAGGAGAAAATCAAATAAAATCTAAACAATTTCCATATTCAATTATAATTTATTCATGTGTTTTTAGAAATATATTATTATTTGCTCATAATTTTTTAGTTTTTATCGCGGTTTTTTTTATTTGTAACGTGGATTTTAATTCTAACTCTTTATATTTTATACCTGGATATATTCTATTTATTGTTAATTTAGGATGGATAACTTTTCTAGTTTCAATGATAAATCTAAGGTTTAGAGATTTTCAACAGGTTATTACTGTATTTCTTCAAATAGCAATGTTAATTACTCCAATTTTCTGGCCAATTTCACAATTAACTGGCCTAAGATCCCTTTTGTATGAACTTAATCCTTTATATCATTTAATAGTAGTTATAAGAAATCCATTACTAGGTGAAACTGTTGCAACTCACTCTTTTATTATTGTCATACTTATGGCAGTGATAGGTTGGATAGTATCAGCAAGTATATTTATTAAAATAAGAAAATCTATTATATATTGGCTGTAAAAATGACTGAAATTATCAGCTTAGAAAATGTAGTTGTTGAATATAAAACTCCAATTGATGATAAAAATTTAAAAATTTCTATTATAAATACAGTTGGAGGGTTTATGCGGAAACAAAATAATAATTTTTTTGTCAAAGCACTTGATGATGTATCTTTATCTATAAATAAAGGACAAAAAGTTGCTTTAATTGGGCATAATGGTTCTGGTAAGTCAACGTTATTAAGAGTTATGGCAGGAATTTTACCTCCTACTTCAGGTCATCTAAATATAGATGGTAAAATAACCCCATTATTAAACCAATCACTGGGATTAGAATCCGAAGATAGTGGTTTTGATAATATTGTAAATATTGGACTAATGTTAGGATTAAACAAAGATGAAATAGAAAAAAAGTCTAATGAGATAGCGAGTTTTTCAGAGTTAGGAGATTATTTAAACCTCCCTGTTAGAACATATTCTAGTGGTATGGTAAGTAGATTGTGTTTTTCGATTATTACTATAATTAATCCAGGAGTACTGTTATTAGATGAAGGAATTGGTGCAGCTGATGCAGCATTTCAAGAAAAAGCAGCAAAAAGGTTAAATAATTTATTTGAACGTTCTGAAACACTTGTTCTTGCAAGCCATTCCGATCAACTAGTTAAATCTTGGTGTAATGAAGGATATTTGCTTAAACAAGGAAAAATAGTTTACTTTGGAACTATTAAAAAAACAATTAAGGAATATACTCGTGTAAGAAATTTAGGTGAATGATATGCCTCCAATTTATTTATTTCTAACGTTGTGGGGTTTAAAATATACTGATTATTTTGTTAATTATTGTATACCTTCATTATTATCAAAAGGAAATATTCCATCAGTTATAAATCCTAAAAATAGATTTTTAATCGCATGTCCGGAAAGAGAGTGGAATTTACTCCAAAAAAAAGAGACTTTTATAAATTTAAAAAAATTTATTAAAGTTCAACAGCTTAAGATTGAATATCCAAAAAAAAATGAAATAGCCTGCGAATACATGGGTAAAGGTCATTTAATTGCTACTAATTTATGTTTTGAAAATAAAGCATTAGGAGTTGCACTTACACCAGACTTAATTTTATCTGATTCATGTTTAAATGAAGTCAAAAAAAGTTATTTTAAAGGAAAAGATACTTTACTTTTAGCTGCAGTAAGATTTGAAAAAGAAAATTTTTTTAAAAATCTTAATAAGTATTTTAAATCCTTTAATAAAAAAATGACAACTCAAGATATAAGTTCTAGAGTACTTACTAAAATTGTAATTCAATCACTTCATAGTCAAGCAAGATACTATCTTGAATCAAATAAAAATATAATTTTTGGAAGTCAGATTCCAACTATGATTTTTCATGGAATTAAAAAATATGATCTTATTTTACATAATATGTCATGGATGCCACTTTTTATTAATTATGCAAAAATTAAAAAGCATGATACTTCTGCTATTGAAAATTCAACATTAGATGCTGATTATTTGTCTAAAAACTTTCATGATTATAGTAAAATAGAAGTTATTTCTGATTCTGATAAAGCAATGGTGGTTAGCTGGTGTGATAGAAATGAAGGAGTAATTCCAGAAAATAACTCTATACTTTTTAGATTTATAAAAAAATATCCAACTCTATTAAACAAACTTAAGATGATAGTTTTTAGAGCGAATGCTGCTTCTAATTATTTTGATAATTTGAAAAGACATTTTTTATCAACTCCAATATTTTTTCATTCAGATGGAATTGATAATCAATTAAAAAAAAAATCTGAAAAAACAAAAATACAAGTTGATTTACAATTTAGCATAATAGAAAAAATCTTTTTAAGATTTCTAATTGCCTTAGAACAATCATATGCTTTTTTTTATAGAGGAACGAATAAAAACCAAAAAAGTGGTGAATCACTCCCTCCACCTAAATATCCATTTTATAAGTATTTTAAATTATATTTAAGGGGGTTTTTTTTGCGAGATAAAGATTCATGGATTAAAGCAACAAATAAGTATTATGAACTAAAAAAAAAAATAATAGAAAATATTGAAGCTAGAAAAAAAAATCCGAGTAAAAAAAACTATTCTTTTTTATATTTCCTTTCCGCCACTACTCTAGGTTTTTTTATTATACATTTGTTCATTATCTTTCTTTCAATATTTGTTTATTTTTTACAATTATTTAGAGAGTTAAGAATCTTTTTCAAATCAAAGTATTAAATTAATGTATAGATAAATGGGGCTAAAAAAGATGATTCTGCTAAAAATAATAATGTTCCAAATATCAGTAAAACTAAAATAATTGGAAACAAAAAAAATTTTTTTCTCTTAATAGTATATTTAACCAACTCAACGATAAAGCTCATAATTAACTCTTCTTTTTTTTACATAAATAATTACCCATTACCAAAATATCCATTTCAGTTTTAAGAAAGCATCGATATGACTCATCTGGGGAACATACTATTGGTTCATCTTTTATATTAAAACTTGTATTTATAAGTATTGGACATTTTGTTTTTTTTTTAAATTCAAATAATAAATTATATAAAAGCTCATTTGAATCTTTTTTTAAAGTTTGAACTCTGGCTGAATTATCAACATGAGTAATCGAAGGAACTTTTGAGTTATTAATATTTAATCTTTGAAAACCCTCTATTTTTTCTTCATTAATTGTTAAATCTCTAAGTTTACTTTTTTTTAATAAAGATACTAACAGCATATATGGACTTTCACATTTAAGATTAAACCAATTTTTAAAATCCTCATATAAAATTATAGGAGCAAAAGGTCTGAAAGATTCTCGAAATTTAATTTTTAAATTTAAAACTTTTTGCATATTTGGGTTCCTAGGATCTGCTAAAATTGATCTATTTCCTAAAGCTCTTGGTCCAAATTCCATATTTCCTTGCATCCACCCAACCACATTACCTTGACTAATTAATTTAGAAACCTCTCTACATAAACTATTGTCGTTCAAAAATTTATATTTAATTTTATTATTATTTAAATAAGATTTTATTTCATTATTTGTAAAAGCTGGCCCAAGATAACAATTTTTCATACTATCTTCTTTTTTTTTAATTCTCTTTTTATTTAAATGTATATAATAAAATGATAAAGCCGCACCAAGAGCACCACCAGCGTCCCCTGCAGCTGGTTGTATCCAAATATTTTTAAAGCCACTTTTTTCTAAAATTTTTCCATTTGCAACACAATTTAACGCAACTCCTCCAGCCATACATAAATTATCAAGTTTATAATTTTTATGAAGGTTTTTTGTTATTTTTAAGGTTATATCTTCTAATACACTTTGAATTGATGCCGCTATATCCATGTGAATATTTTTAATAATTTGAGATTCGGTTCTTTGATTATTAAAAAAAAGTTTGTCAAATTTTTTATTTGTCATTTTTAAGCCACCACAATAGTCAAAGTATTCCTGATTTAATCTAAAAGAACCATCATCTTTTACATCAATAAGATTATCTAAAATTTTTTTTTTAAAAATTGGTTTTCCATATGGTGCTAAACCCATAACTTTGTATTCACCATCATTAACTTTAAAACCTAAATAATAGGTAAAAGCTGAAAATAAAAGACCTAGAGAATTTGGAAAATTTATCTCTCTATGTAAATTTAAATTATTACCTTTTCCAATTCCAACTGTTGTTGTTGTCCATTCACCAACCCCATCCATAGTTAAAATAACAGATTCTTCTAAATTAGAAGGAAAAAAAGCTGAAGCAGCATGACTTAAATGATGTTCAGAAAAAAAAATTTTATTTGCAATATTGTTATTCTTCTCAATTTCGTTTAATTCATTGATTATAATTTTTTTTTGGAATAGTTTTTCCTTTGACCAAATTGGTATAGCTTTTTTAAATGACTTAAATCCTTTTGGTACTATAGATAAATAAGTTTCAAGTAATCTTTCAAATTTCAATAAAGGTTTTTCATAAAAAACGATATAATCGATATCAGAAATCTTTAAATTAGAACTATTAAGACAAGATTTTATAGCGCTTTTAGGAAAATGAGGGTCATGTTTTATTCTTGTAAACCTCTCTTCTTGAGATGCTGAAATAATTTCATCATCTTTGATGATACATGCTGCACTATCATGATAAAAAGCTGAAATACCCAATATATATGTCATTATTTGAATTTTAGGTAATGTTTATATAATTCATTAAAAACAAGTTTATGAGCATACTCATTCATGTGACCATCATCCAATCTAATTTTTTTTCCATTCTCAATTTCCTTTTTAAAAACATCATACATATCAATTAAAACTATATTTTCTTTTGAAAAATATAGTGATAGTTTTTTTGAGATGGGTTTCATATCATTAAAATTTAAATAATTAGGAATATAAATTATAAACAATTTACTATCTTTTTTTTGGACTAAATTATTTAATTTTTCTAGCACAAATAAAAGTGAGTTTTCTTTATAAATTTTATCATCTAAAAATTTAGATAAATATTTTTTTTCTATTTTTTTTCTATTTTCACTAGAATCATTCCAATACTTAATTGATTTAATCTTTTCCTCACTTGCACCGTAAAGTTTTGAGTTATAAAATAGAACTTCATCTTCAAATGCTTTTATAGAACCTGGTATAATTTTAATTTTCTTCTCTTTCATATTAACAAAAGGTTGTGGAAAACAAATTGGAATACCTGAGTTTAAGCAAGGACTAATATTTCTATTTAAATGATCCGCCCATAATCCATATAAAACTATTGCATTCTTGTCTTTAATTTTTTCTTTTCCTATTAAAAATGAAGCTACGGTTCCTACTCCATTAATTGAGAAATTTTTTGAAAATCTATTAATTTTATCGGAGAATAAATATGAAAATGTTTTAGAATTTTCAACTCCCCACCCAAAAGACTGACTTCCGCCAATGGTATAAATTATTTTTTTTTCTTCATATTTCTTTTTATTAATTGATTGCTTAGAAGAAATTCTTGAACCTTCATCATTGGTAATTATTAAAAACTTTTTATTATTTAAAAATTGTACTAAATGTAAATTTTTTTTTGTTTTCCAACCAATGCTTTCATCTAAATCATTTAATTGAGAAACCTTTAATATTGGAGGATAAACTATAGAATAAAAATATTTTTTGAAATAAATTCTTGCTTCAGCATTAATTAATAAAAAAAATAAAAATCCTAAAACAATGCCAATTAAAATTTTTATTATAATTTCTATACTTATTTTCATTTAAATTTTAAAACACAATATATATGAAAGGCGTAAAAAAAGTCCCTTCAAAACTAATCAATAAAAATCCAAAAAACATTAATGCTACTATTAAAGGAATTAGCCAATATTTTTTTCTCTTATGAATAAATTTAGTTAATTGAATAATTAGTTCCATCATTTAAAATTGGTCTTTAAAATTTATGTTTTTATCTTCAACTTCAGACCAGTATGAAATTAGCTTCTTATTGAAATTCATTTTTAAAGGTTTTTTTTTAAATATTTTTAAAAAAATACCTATTGTTAAAAAAAAAGTAAAAAATAAAATCGCTAAAATAACAGGATTAGTAACTTTACCTAGATAAAAAGAAAGTTTCATCCAAAATAAATAGATGGGTTTAATTAATTTTGGATATAACATTGAAGAAAGAAAGAAAAAAAAAAAAAAATAAAAAAAAAAAAATTTATCTCATTACCAAAAAAAGTTGGATAAACTACTAAAATTAGTGATAAAAATGAAAAAAAAAGGCCAAATTGGATATATTTTATTTTTGAACTAACATTTTTATTCATTATTTACTCAAATTTTTTTATATCGTTTTTACAAAAAGAAATTTTACTTAATTTATGTTGAAAAGTTATCAAAGTAAATATATTTTTAATTTATAAAAAACGCATATATATATATATAATAAGTATATGAAGCAAAACTCATCATTCATTCAAAGGTACAGTATTTATAAAGTATTTAAAGATGCTTTTTTAATTTATCAATCAAAAAGTGAAAGCTATAAGGTGACTTTTTTACTTCTATTGGTATCATCCTTACCCTTTGGAATTTACCTTGTGCATACTGTGGCAAATGGAACATTTTTAACAAATATGATACTATCTTTAATGGGTACAATAAGTGGGACGCATGTTTTTGCTACACTTTATCTTTATTTTTCTGATAGAAATATCTCAAAAGGAGTATACAAACCCAAACTCACATTAATAATAATTCCTTTATGTATAATTATTTTTACAATATTGGCTGCAATGACCTTTTCAATGAACTATCTTCTAATTTTCATGATTTTTTATGTACATTATGCAATAGTTCATTTTGGAAGACAAAATTTAGGTATTTTTTCTTTCTTTACTCTTTCTGAACTCGGAAGACCACTTAATAAAACAGAAAAATTATTAATTAATAGTATGGTTATTTGTGGTTTATTTGGAGCAATGAAAATTTTTTCTCCAAATTACATGTTAGATCCAAATCTCTTTGCTATAAATTCTGACAGATTCAATGATTATGCAGATTTCACTCATGACATAGGAAAAAAACTGTATCTTATACTTATTATATTTTCGGGCTACTATCTATTTTTAAATAAGAAGAATTTTTCATTAATGACAGCTTCGATGTTTGTAATATGTATTTTATGGTTTTTTCCGATATTCTATTTATTTGAATACCCACTATTAAGTTTTGCTAGTTGGACAGTCTCTCATGGTTTTCAATATTTGGTAATATTATTTTCACATTCACTTAATTTAGTTGATAAAGAAAGAAGTATAGAAAACTTTAGTTTACAAAATTTGGATGAAAAAAAAAGTAAGATGATAAGATATATTATATCTATAACACCTTTTATTTTTTTACTTTTTATAATGTTTATTGGAAAAGAAATATGGGTGAATCAACCTTTATTATTTTCAGGTTTAGATGTAATTTTCAAAAATATTGAGGAAAATTCAATTTTAAAGTTGGGATTTGGATTAATTCTTGGAATTACTCTTGCACACTATTTTGTAGATCAATTTTTGTGGAGACTTAAAGATCCAGAAAAAAGACATTGGTTTAAATCAAGATTCCCATACATCTCAAATAAATAAAATATAAATTATTTTTCATACACTCTGCAAATCTTATTTTTTATTATATTTATTGATTTCTTTTTAAACATAATAGCTAAAAAGATTCCGCTAACTCTCAAAAAAATATTTGAATTAGTTATTTTATTTAAAAAAATAAATTAAGTTCAAATTTTTAGTACTCAAGTTAAGTCAGCATTTTATAACCATACCGTCAAATGCGGCTTCACAATTGTTTGGAAGAAGAGCTTGAATATCATCGTAATCAACTTCAATATTCATATGCGTCAAAACAGATCTTTTTGGCTTAACTCTTTTTATCCATTGTAGTGTTTTTTCAAGATGTGAATGCGTTTGATGAGGTTCATATCTCAAACAGTCCACTATCCATAGATCTAAATTATTTAACTTACTAAAGGCTTCTTCGCTAAGATTTACAACGTCAGATGAATAAGCCATATTATTTATTCTAAATCCAGTACTCTCACTATAACCATGATCTTGTTGAAAAGGAATGATATTTAGATCCTTAATATTAAAGTCACTATTAATTATATTAGGTTTTAAATGTGGTTTATAAAAAAAGCCTTTAGCTTCAGGAACTAATTCTTTTAATACATAGCCAAATCTATTTTCAATTTCTATCATAGATTTCTTGCTTGCATACAATTCAATTGATTTCTTCATTATCACATTTAAAAACCTAAAATCATCTATACCATTTATATGATCAGCATGAGTATGAGTAATTAAAACTCCATCTAGTTTTTGAACATCAGCATTAAGGAGTTGTTGTCTTAAGTCTGGTGTAGCATCAATTAGAATTGAAGTTTTATTACTTTTAACAAGTATAGAAGATCTTAACCTTCTATTTTTTGGATTTTGAGGATTACACTTACCCCAGTTATTTCCCACTGCTGGAACACCAGATGAACTTGCACATCCTAAAATAGTAACTTCAATTGACATTTTATTTTTGAATTTTTGAAAAAAGATTAAAAAAATTATTAGTTGTAATTTCTGTAACTTGTTCAAAACTCATTTTTTTAATTTCAGCTATTTTTTTAATTGTATGAACTAAAAAAGAAGGCTCATTTCTTTTACCTCTTTCTGGTATTGGAGCAAGATAAGGTGAATCAGTTTCAACTAACAATTTATCATCAGGAATATATTTGATTATTTCCCTTATTTCGTGAGCATTTTTAAACGTTACAATACCTGAAATAGAAATATAGAAATCACAATCTAAAGCATGTTTTGCTAATGCTTTAGTTGAACTAAAACAATGAATAAGTCCTTTTGAATTATACTTTTTCACTTTAGTTTTTAACATATCAATTGTATCTTTTTCGGCATTTCTAGTATGTACAATAACAGGAATATTAGTTTTTCCAGAAAGATTTAAATGAACATCAAAAAAATCTCTTTGAACTTTTGATTTATCTTTTGTTCTATAATAATCAAGTCCAGTTTCACCTAAACCAACAACTTTTTTATTTGCTAAATTTAATTCCATTGTCTGAAAAATTTTATTTAATATTCTTTCTTCAGACTGCATGGGAACATTGTTGGGGTGGATTCCAGTAGTACACCAAACATTAGGAAAAATTGAGGTAAGTTTTTTAATTTTTTCAAAATTTTCAAGATTAATAGAAATAGTCAAAAAATATTTTATATTATTTAAAACAGCTCTATTGACTACATCATTAATATCATCCTTATAATCAGGAAAGTCTAGATGACAATGACTATCAACAATGTTATTTACTAATTCTTGGGAAGATTTGTTTAGGTTCATTTATTTTTTTACCTTTTTTAATAAGATGCTTTTTACTATAAAATTTAAAACTTCTTTTATCTTTATCAATATTTAAAATATTTAAAATATTATTTGAAGACTCTGGAATTATTGGTGCAATCAAAATACCAATTAATCTGAGAGCTTCTATCAATATAGAAATATTTAATGCTGTATTTTCTCTATCTTTTTTAATTGTAGCCCAGGGTTCAACCTTATCAATAAATTGATTAAGCTTATAAATAAATTTCCATATTTCTTCAATAGCTTTATGAAATTCAAATGCTATCATTTTTTTTTCAAAATTAATAATTAAAGAATAACCTTTTTTTAAAACTTCGCACTCCAGCGAATCTTCATTTAATTCTGATGGAAATTCACTTTTAAAGTGTTTATTAGAAAATTTGATAGTTCTTTGAACAAGATTTCCTAATGAATTTGACAGATCAGCATTAACTCTATTTATAAAAGCATTTTCTGAAAAATCCCCATCTTGCCCAAGAGGAACTTCCCTTAGTAAAAAATATTTAAGTTGATCTAGTCCATATTTTTGGATTAATGAGTTTGGATCAATTGTGTTACCAAGAGATTTAGATATTTTTTTTCCTTCATTAGTCCACCAGCCATGAGCAAATATTTTTTTTGGAGGATTTAACCCTGCTGCCATTAACATTGATGGCCAGTAAATAGCGTGAAATTTTAATATATCTTTTCCAATTATATGAATTGAATTTTCCCAATATTTATATGAACTTTCGTCAAAATTTGGGTAGCCCAAAACACTGAGATAGTTTGTAAGTGCATCAATCCAAACATAAATAATATGTTCAGGGTTGTTTGGAACTTGAATTCCCCAAGTAAAACTATTTCGAGAAATAGATAAATCCTTTAAACCCTGTTTAACAAAACTTATAACTTCATTAGATCTAGATTTTGGTAAAATAAATTCAGGGTTTTTTTCATAGTAATCTAGTAATTTTTTTTCCCACTCAGATAACTTAAAAAAATAGCTCTTTTCCTTAATCCATTCTACCTCACCTCCATCTTGTGTAAAAAACTTATCATCTTTTTTAATTAATTCTTTTTCTTGATAAAAAGTCTCATCTTTAACTGAGTACCACCCCTCATAGTTATCAAGATATATTTGATTATTTTCTAACAACTTTTTCCAAAAATTTATCACTGCATTTTTATGTCTATTTTGAGTAGTTCGAATAAAATCAGTATTTGTAATTTTTAAAGTTCTGGTTAATTCCATAAAATTTGATGAAATCTTATCAACAAAATTTTGAGGATTTATTTTTTTTTCATTTGCCGCCTTTTCAACCTTTAATCCATGTTCATCTGTTCCAGTTATAAATTTTACTTCATAGTCTTTTAATGAATAAAATCTGGCTAGCACATCACATACAATTGATGTGTAAGCGTGACCTATATGAGGTATATCATTAACGTAAAAAATTGGGGTCGTTATAAAAATTTTCTTCATTTTATTTTAACTAAATTAAAATATTCAATCAATATAACACTAATTTGCTGGTTAATATCAATATTTAAACCCAACTTGAAATCATTTTTTAATATATCTAAAAAATTAAAAATATTATTATATAATTTTATATCTTTATAGTTTTCTAATAAAATTTCTTTAGTTTTTTGATATAAAATGCTTTTAAATAAATTTAAAAAAAAATATTTATTTTTCGACAAAATTTCAGAGATTTTTCTAATTTTTATATAATTAATTCTCTTTTCTTCAATAGTATCTTCGATTAAACTTATTAATTCAAAACCATCTTTAGAGTGAATATTTAAAAAAAATCCAGGACTTCCATATGTTAAATTAAATAGTTTATTTTCAATTTTTTTATCCAAAAAAATATCTTTTAATTTTAATACCTGATGAAAACAATCTTCATTTAAAGAATTAAATTTTAACTTAACACATCTGGATGTTAAAGTCCTAGGTATCAAATTAATAGAATGAGTAATGATTATAATTATCGTTCCTTTAGGAGGCTCTTCTAAAGTCTTTAGCAAAGCGTTAACTGAATTGAGGTTCAAATTCTCAAAATTATCAATCAGGATAAAGTTTTTATTTATTTCTGAAAAATTTGTATAATTAATTTTTTTAATTAGATCTCTTACATTATCAATATTTGATGGCTCATCAGAATCAAAGTTTAAATGATGGCAACAAGCAATAAATAAATTATTCAAAATTTTACTTTTATTTTCATCAGAAAAATTGAAAAACTCACTATTATTTAAAAATGTATCATTAAAAATAATCCATTTAATAAATTCTTTTGCAACAAAACTTTTACCAATTCCTTTAATTCCATAAAAAATCCATGAGTTTGGAAAGTTATTTTGATAACTATTTTTAAGCATTTCAAATTGCTTTTCATGACTTATAAATTTATTTTTGGCCACTTTAATTTGAATATGGAATGTTACTTGGTAATATTTTAATTTTGTTGAGAAAATCGATAATTTGTTTATGAATTTTTTCTATACTTAATGTGCCATTTATGAAACGAATTCTTTTTTCATTTTTAGATAGATAAATATATGCTTGTCTTACTTTTTTATGAAATTTTAAATCTAAACTTTCATACTTTTTTTCATTGTTTTTTCTTGTTCTTGTTCTATTTAAACCAATTTCAGGATCTAGGTCAATATAAAAAGTAATATCAGGTATAATGTTTCTAACAATAATCTTATTTAGTGTTTTAAAAAGATCTTCTCCTAATTTTTGTCCAATTACTTGATAAGCATAAGTAGAATCAATATATCTATCACATATGACAATATTATTTTTTAATTTTGGTAAAATTATGTTTAAAATATGTTCATTACGAGCAGCATTAATTAACAATAATTCGGTTAAAGAATCTAATTCAAATTTTTGTTTTTGAACAAGTAGATTTCTAATAAGTTCAGATTGTAATGTTCCACCAGGTTCTCTAGTAATTAAAACATTCTTTGTAATCTCAAAAATAGATTTATATAGAAGATTGATTTGTGTTGATTTTCCGGAGCCTTCACCTCCTTCGAATGAAATAAAATTTTTCATTTAATTATTATAGATGCTATCACCAAATACTAAGTATTTAAATTTAAAAACAATTTTACTAAAAAAATTTATTTCTTCTATATTTTGAAATGAGTAAAGGGGAAATTCCTTTAATGTTACTTTTTCATTATTTCTAATAAGCAACTTTGCAATTTCCTGACCTTTTTTTATTGGCGCGTTGACAGGTGATTGGTACTGAATAAAAACTTTTAGTTTTTTTCTGAGACTGCTCGGAATTGTAATAGAAATATCAGTTGGAGAATAAATATCTAATTTCTTTTTCTTTCCATTCCAGACCCTAATGGTGTCAACAACTTTTTCTTTTTCAACAAAATGAAAGTTCTTAAATTGAAAAAAGCCTGCATCCATCAATCTTTTTGATTCAAATTTTCTATTTTTATTAGATTCTAAGCCATTGATAATTAGTATTAAACGTCTGCCATTTCTTATTGATGAAGCAGCAAGACCATAACCACCTAAAGAAGTATGTCCTGTTTTCAAACCATCTGTATAATTATCTGAAAATAACAAAGGATTTCTATTTATTTGACGAATTTTATTGTAAGTATATTCTTTCTCGGAATAGAGCTTATAAAGTTCAGGAAAATCCTCAATAGTTTTAACAACAATCTTTAATATATCTCGAGTAGACATTAAATGGTCAGGATCTGGCCATCCAGTAGAATTTGTAAAATATGAATCATTTAATCCAATCTTATTTGCTAATTCATTTAATTGAAATGCAAAGTTTTTTTCAGAACCTGCAAAACCCTCTGCAATAGTTATACATGCGTCATTTCCTGACTGTACGATTATACCTTTCAATAATTCTTCGATTGTCACAAAGGAGTTTAAATTCAAAAACATTCTTGATCCACCTTTTTTCCATGCTTTTTTACTTACTTTAAACTTATCATTAATTGATATTTCACCTTTTTTAATTTTATCAAATACATAATAGACTGTCATAAGTTTACTCATGGAGCTTGGAGACATAAGTTCATCTGCATTTTTTTCAAATATTACAGATTTAGTTTCAAAATCATATAAAATTGCTTGTTTAGCAATTGTATCTAATGAAAAAACAAAACAAGGAAAAAGTAAAAGCAAAAGGAATAACTTTGAGGAAAATTTCATTTTTATTTAATCCATTACTATTTTAGTATTAGTAAAACCTTTAGATTTTAGTTGTTCAATTATACTATTTACATAAGAAATATTTTTATATGGACCTATTCTTACTCTATAGAAAAACTTTTTATCAATAAATTCTCTTTTTATAAAAGCCTTAAAATTAGATAGTTTTTTTTTTAACATATTAGCATTTCTTATATCATTAAAGGCTCCAACTTGAATTAAAATATTTTCTTTATCAAGAATTTTTGATTCTAAATCTTGATTGCTTAATTCTATATTATTATCTTCTTTTTTGTTTGTTGAATCAGGAATAATTTCCGCCTTAATTATTTTTTCTGGTGGTGATAGATTTGATACATAACCTTCATATTCATCAAAATCTTGAGCTAATATTCTACTTTCATGCTCAACTACCTCAACTCTTACTTTAGCCGTACCATTGATTAAAACTCCTAATTCTTTAGCTGCTTGTTTGGATAAATCAATTATTCTTCCTCTAACAAAAGGACCTCTATCATTAACTCTTAATTTTAAAGTTTTATTATTTTCTAGATTTGTAACCTTTACAATACTTGGCAAGGGAAGTGTTTTATGTGCTGCGGAAATTTTATTCTGATCAAATGTTTCTCCATTTGCGGTTTTTTTTCCATGAAAGTTTGGTCCATACCAAGATGCTATTCCAGTTTCATCATAATTATAATTCACAGCAGGGTAAAACCATTGACCATTAATTTTATAAGGTTTACCAATTTTATATTTAGGATCCTGTGCTATGTTTGTAACTTTGTTAGTGACTTTTTTTGCAGAATTAATAAGGAAAGTTGTTTCTGAACAACTATTTAAGAAAATAAATAGTAAAAATAGAATGATTCTATTTTTCATCAATTAAAACCTCATCCATTAATAAAAAAACTGAAAGTGCGAAATAATTGGATCTATTCCAATTTAAAATAACATCATAATTTTTCGAAACTAAAAAAAATCTTTTTATTTCATTATCTGGAATTACGATTTTTAATTTTGTATCAGAATGATAATTATTTTTTAAATTAATTCCCATTTTTTCCCAATATTCTTGTTTTTTATAAATTTTTTCCTTAAAAAGAGATTTTAATTCTTCAATATCTTTAATTTCAAAAAAAACCTCTTCTCCCCATTTAATATTATCATCCCATCCAATTTTTGTTAAATAATTTGCAGCTGAAGCCAATGCATCTTCTTTACTATTTAATAAATCAAATTTTCCATCTTTATTAAAATCTTCAGCATAATTTATAAAAGTACTAGGCATAAATTGAGTTTGCCCGATAGCACCAGCCCATGAACCTTTTAAACTATTCCTATCGATCAATCCTTTATCAATAATATTTAAGGATTGTTTTAACTCCTTAAAAAAAAATTCTGCTCTTCTTCCATCAAATGCAAGTGTTGCTAAAGAGTTAAGAACATCAAATTTTCCAGTATGCTTTCCAAATGAAGATTCAATTCCCCATAAAGAAACTACTAAGGCTGAGGGTACTTTATATTTTTTTTCAATATTTTTAAATAATATTCTATTTGAAAACCTATATTTTCTTGCATTTTTTATTCTACTTTTTGGAATAACCTTTTTTGTATATTCATCAAATGTAAGTTTGAATTCTGGTTGTTTTCTATCTAGTTCAACTACTCTTTTAATATAACTTAGATTATCAAAATGTTTTAAAGTTGATGGTTTAAAATTTAAAGTTTCAAGTTCGCTTTTTTTTTTACTAATCCATTTATTCCATAAATTTAAATTTTTTTTTTTGTCATTATTAATTTTAGGTGCATCGTTGGCAATTGCATACAAATTATTAAATGAGAAAAAGATTAAACATAAAATAGATAAAGAGATTTTCATTCTCGAAACCTTAAATTTTTTCTAGAAAGTTCTGAAATATTTTTACACCCCATTAATTTCATATCTCTAACAAGTTCATTTTCTAGATTTTTCAATGTTTTAAGAACACCAGGATATCCCCCTGCAGCCAATGCATATAAATATAAACGCCCTCCAGAGCATGCGTTAGCACCCAGAGATAATGCTTTTAATATATGTGTTCCCCTTCTTATTCCTCCATCACATATTACCTCGATCTGGCCTCCAACATTATCAAGTATTTCCTTCAATTGATCGAATGGTGAACGAGAACCATCAAGTTGTCTTCCACCGTGGTTAGATATCATGATGGCACTTGCTCCAATTTTTACTGCATTTTTTGCATCTTCTGCGGACATTATTCCTTTTAAACAAAATGGACCATTCCAATATTTTCTAATATTTTCAGCATCACTCCAATTCATCTTCTGGTCAAGCATTGTACTAAAATAATCAGAGACAGAAATAGCAAAATTAGTTCCTTCTCCAACATAATCACTTAAAAAAGGCAAATCAAATTTCTTACCAAGCAAATAATTCAATGTCCAACTAGGTGAAGTCATATAGCTTAAAATACTTTTAAGATTGAACTGGGGTGGAGAGGTAAAACCTGATCTTAAGTCTCTCTCTCTATTTCCACCTGTAATTGTATCAACAGTTAAAGCCAATGCATCAAAATTCTCATCCTTACACTTATCAATCATACTTTTGGTAAGTTCTTTATCTTTATGAGAATAAAGCTGAAAAATCTTTGGAGTTGCTAACTTTCCTATTTCAGAAGCTGAGACTGTAGATAATGAGGAAATTCCAAAAAATGTATTAAATTTTTCTGCTGCTTTTCCAACTGCCATTTCTCCTTCATGATGAAAAATTCTCTGCAAAGCAGTAGGAGATAAAAAAAAAGGTAAGTTTAATTTTTTTCCCATTAAAGAAATTGATAAATCAATTTTTTCGACACCTTTTAAAACATTTGGGACTAAATCACAATTGTTAAAAGAATTCACATTCCTTTGAGAAGTAATTTCATCATCAGCAGCTCCATCAATATAATCAAATATAGGAAATGGTAGTTTTTTTTTTGCTAATATCCTAAAATCGGAGACGTTATGGCAGTTATTCAAATTTGAATTCATAATATTCTTTAACTCGTTTTAAAGTTTTATATTAGATTAATATATAGACAACACGGAAAATACAAAATAATAAATGATAAATATGAATTTAAATTTTGAAAAAAAAAAAATACTAAGAACAAAAAAAAATTTAGTTAGTCTAGTAAATGAAGTTAATGATTTGGATGAAACTTCTATAACTTATTCAGGAAATTTAAAAGATAATTTTTTTTTAATTATAAAAAATTCTATAGAAAATGCTCTAGCTTTAAAATCAAAGTTACCGAACTGGATTTTAAATTTAGAAGGTTTGTCAGGAAAAAAGTATAGATATCTTATAAATAATCTAATTCAGGATTTTTTTGAACCAAGATATCTCGAAATAGGTTCATGGCTAGGTTCAACAGCCTGCTCAGCCTCATATCTAAATAACTTAAAAATTTTATGTATTGATAATTGGAGTGAGACATTTAAAACAGGTCTTGATTCTAAAAAGATTTTTAAAGAAAATATTAACAAATGTATTAAAAAAAGTAATTTTAGAATAATTGAAGAAAACTTTAAAGAAATTGATTACTCAAAAATTGGTAAATTCAATATATATTTTTATGATGGACCACATCACGAAAAAGATCATTTTGATGGAGTTAATTTAGTTCAAAGTTGCTTAGAAAAGAAATATATTTTGATTATTGATGATTGGAATTGGTTGCAAGTTAGAAAAGGAACTCTAGAAGCATTAAAAAAAGAAAAAATAGAATTAATCTCCAAAATTGAAATTAGAACAACTCAAGATAACTCTAGGGCTATCATAGAAGGAAAGTTTAGTGAATGGCATAATGGTTATGCTTTTTTTGTTATTAAAAAAATATAAAAAACTTATTTTTTTTTTAAAGCCTTTGAAACAACTGATGAAATATCACTAGTATTATTTTTAGAAATATATTTTAAAATAGCTAACTTATCTTCATAAGTATTAGCACCTGTTTTTAAAATTTTTTCGAGACTTATATTTTTTTTTTTCATTATATCTAATCTCTAAAGTTTATGAACTGTAATGGTTGTAATATTTTCATATCTTTAACAATCTTTATGACATTTTGCAATACATCCCTTTTGTTTCCAGAAACTCTGAGTTCTTGTCCTCTTATAGCTACTTGAACTTTTAATTTAGTAGCTTTTATTTCTTTATTAATTTTTTGCGAAACTTCTTGTTCAATACCTTGAACAATTGTTGCTGTTTGTTTTAAAGTTCCTCCTTTTGCATCATCAACTTTAGAAAAAGTTAGCGCACTAGTATCTAGTTTTCTTTTAACAAAATGAGTTCTTAATATTAACTGTACTTGTTCTAACTTATATTTTTCATCTGAAATAATAACTATTTCATTATCTTGTCTTGAAATGCTTGATTCACTATTTTTAAAATCAAATCTATTATCAATTTCTCGCATAGATCCATTTATAGCATTATCAACTTCAGCTAAATCAGTGTTTGAGACAATATCAAATGAGGGCATAATAAATCTTTATAAAGTTATATTTAAAAAGTAATTAGTAATATATTATACTAATATAAATTTTATCCTATTTTTTTAAAAATTTCAAAATGAGTACTAAATTTATATTTTTGATATTTGTGATTACTTTTTTTAATACAAAACTACTATTTTCAAAAACTTGTGAACCAAAAATAATAAAACATATTGATGATATTAAAGATAACTTAAAAATATGTAACCCAGGCGATAGAATAATTATAAAATATAAATATTCACTTTCAAAAGAAATATTAATTGGTAACTTATGTGATCTAAAATATTCAATTGTATTTGATCATAAAATTGAAACAATAAATGTAAGAGCTTCAAACCCTTCATTTGTTTGTATATATTTACCTAATTAATTTTATAATAAGGTAATTCTTCAGCTTTATTTACGCCTATTGCGGCAATTCTCTCTATTATTTGAAGAGCTTTTTGAAACTTTCTTTCATTTACATCTAAATCATTATCCATAAAATTTTTTCCACAGATTGCTATACCGTAATTTGTTTGAACAGGTCTTATTACTCTTCCTTTTGAAAGCCCATCAGTTAATGCCGAAAAGATAAATTCGTCTTGCTGAATAATTGTAGTATCTTGTTCTCTTAAAAATTCTCTTACTTTTTTCTCCGCTTCCAAAGTTAAATTCCAAAATTCAGTTTCTGATTTTGTAACATCTCCTGAAACAAAATCAAAAGCCAAACAAAAAGATAAAAATAATTTTTCATATATATTTGCATCTTTCCAAGCAGATCTTTCCATACTTTTCCATATATCAACATTCATTTCTTCATAAACTTTTGGAACTCTCTCAAAAAATATTTTGTGTAAGCTATGATCATTTGTTGGTTTGTCAATTAAATCATCTTTATATAAATCTTTTGCTGCATAGCTTTTACATGGACAAGTAGTCTCTGATAAAAGTTTTTTCTTATAAACTCTTGAACACCTTTTACCATTTTCTAACAAACCTTCACATAACATGTAAGTAAAATCTCTATCTTTAACAAACTGTTGTTTGCTAATCCAATTAAATCTATTTTTAAATTCCAGATATGATTTTCTATGGTTCCATAATTTCCATGTTAATTTTTCAACTGGACCAAAAGTTAGAAAGTTTGAACTTACATCTATAACTAAACAAGAATCTTTATTTCTTGCTGACCTAAGACCTCTTCCAATAGATTGCCCCCAAAAAACCTTTGAAAGGGTTGGCCTTAAATGAACTATAACATTACAGTTTGGATTATCCCAACCTTCGGATAAGACTCCAACAGATACAAGACATTCAAGTTCACCTAATTCATGTTTTTTTAGTATTTCCATCCTATTTTTTAAAGTTGTCTTCGCAGTAATTAATTCTACTTTTAGATTTAACTCTTTTATCTGTCTCTGAGTTTCTTCAGCTACTAATACATCTGGACAAAACCAAGCAGATATTGGTTTATTTTTTTTTTTTACTTTTTCTCTCTCATCTTGATAAATTTTACATGCATATTCAATCATTGAAGACTTTATAATTGCATTCGATAACTGTTCGACAGGAAAGTCTCCTGTAGATATATCCATTTTTTGTAAGTCTAAATCATGAATAAAAAAAGATTTGTATTCTGCAGGAACTAGAACTTTTTCTTTTATTAGTTCCTCAATATCTGCACAATCTATAATTGCATCAAAGGCCAGGCCCAACTGATCCTTTTGATCACCAGTGCGTCTTTCCGGTGAAGCTGTTAAACCTAAAAGTTTAGAGCTTTCCTTGCTAAATTCATTAAACTCATCAAGTAATTCTTTATAAGCTTGTCCATTTGGTGAAACTCTGTGTGCTTCATCTATAATTAATAAATCACATGCTTTTATTGCTTCTATCAAAAAGTTTCTGGATCTTAAGTTAGTTGAGATTAAAACATCATAACCATCAAATGGTTTTCCAGTTTCTGATAAACCTAATTTCTTAACTTTGTGTTTACTTGATAATCCTTTCTCAAGTTGCTCTAAAAGAACAAGACGATGACATAGAACTACAATTTTTTTGTTATTATAAAACTTATTAATAATTTCACTTGCAAGGACAGTTTTGCCTGCACCAGTTGGAGCTTTTAAAATAAACCTCTTATAATTATTAATTATATCAGGAAATTCCTTTATAACTTTATCTTGCCAACGTCTTAATTCCATAACTTGTAAAGTTTATATTATTTTCTATTGATTATCTATCTGTCTTTATGTAATAACTAATAAAAATTTTATTACTTTATTATGAGATTAACTCTCCTGAAATCAAAATTACATAGAGCAATTGTTACTGATACAGAACTTGAGTATGAAGGATCATGTGCCATTGATGAAAAAATAATGGAATCCGCAGATATTTTAGAATATGAAATGTTGCACATATATAATTTAAATAATGGTAAAAGATTTACTACTTATGCAATTAAAGCTGAAAAAAATAGTGGAATAATATCATTTAATGGTGCTGCTGCTTATCAAGCTGAGAAAAATGATTTAGTAATAATTTGTACTTTTACAGAATTAGAGAAAAATGAACTAGATCAACACAAACCTAAATTAGTATATTTTAAAAAAGATACCAATAAAATTGATCTTATTAGATCAAATATACCAACCCAAAAAAAAAATATTAAAGTAGTAAAATTTTAAAATGGGTAAAGTTAGTTGGATAATCATATCACTAATATTAATTCTAGCAATTTCTAGTTTTTGGTTCGGTAGAAATAGAGAAATTCCACCTTGGATGAAATGTAAGGAATCTCTTTTTGCTCAAGTTGTACTAAAGCAATGTACTCCGAGCGAACTAACAAGACCGAGCATAAATAATAGCAACAATTCAAAAGAAGAAATTCTTCCATTAGAAGAACCTAAGTCAGATAATTAGATATAATTTTTTATCAAATACATTTCCCACTCAATAGTACTTATAATATAGATCATTGTTTTTGATACTTTTAAATTTCACTATGTAAGTTCTTTGTAAGTTATTTCTCATTATAAGCACTTTTTCATATTTTCGATTCATCAATAAACACAACACTTTTAACAAAAAGCACTTACAAAGTTTGTACGAAAGTTACTGACCATCTCTTTTTTGTTTTTTTCCGACAACAATACAAAGTCCTCCCTCGCCACCAAGATTAGAAAACAACATTATTATTTGTGCAAAAATTCGATTTATAAAAGAACCTTTATCACCATCCATTTGAGATATATTTTTAAATTCAAAATTTGGATTAGGTATTGACCCTAAAAAAGAAATACTATTATCTTCAAACCAATTTATTACCTCGTCGATAGAATGCTTCCTCTCTAAAGGATGCTCATACTGATCACGAAACCAAGCTTGTCTTTTTTTTTCACTGAGATTCTTTCTAAGATATGGATCTAGAACTGATATTAGTTTTTTGGAAAAGTTGGATTTATTTAAAATTTTATAAACTATTTGTCTGAAGTTAGTGCGTAATCTTCCAATTTTGTTGTAAACACCAATAATTATTAGTCCGTTCTCTTTTACCCATTTTGAAATTATTTCAAAACCTTTCTTTGAGTCTTTTGTGTGGTGTAAAACTCCACTACACCAAACCACGTCAAAAAAATTATCTTGCACCACATCATCAAAAATATCAGAGTTCAAAAAGGTAACATTATTGATATTGTTTTTTTTCGCAAAGTCCCTACCAAGCTTTAAAGACTCTTTCGTGGGATCCATTGCTACTAAAAGGTTATTAGTACCAAAAGCAAAGGCTAACGACAATTGACAAGTGCCACTGCCAACCTCAATAAACTTTTTACCTAATCCTATGTGTTTTTTCAAATCATTAAGAAAAACATTTTCTGATAAAGTTTTTTGCAATACGTATGCGTTTTCATAGCCTTGATAATTCGGAAATGGAGCTTCGCTGTAAAATTTTCTTGATTCAATCGTGGTACTATCTTTGATTTCAGAACACAAGATGCCTTCTTCATTTTTGAATTGTAACCTTTTCGCTTTCTTTATTATGTTCATTTCTATTCAAAAAATTAAAATTAAAACAACATGTTTAAAACGTCAATTATTACAACTATGTCTATTAGTTTTCACTTCTATTCTTCATTAAAAGCACTTCAACAGCGTTAAAGTGTAGCCTTTCGTTTCATTTTGCTGCATTTCGGATTTAACGCTGTTTACTTTAAAACGCATCACTCTTTTTCAAATTAATAATCTCATTTACACGCATTCCAAAGATAAAAAACTCTATCTTGATTTCCATTTTTCTCCAGTAATTCTGTCATAAATAAATTTATTACCTCTTTTATCTTTTGATTCAGCATACCTCAAAGCATCAAAATTAGAAACTATACTAATCCCGAGAACTGAAACCCATGTTAAATGCATTAATGCTTTTTTTTTCTTATAAGCTGGAATAAAAATTAAATAAAAAATAGACAATATATTAAATAAAAACAATAACTTAAATTCCTATCTTGTTATGACAGTTAGCATCTAGTCAAGTGAAAAACAATTTAACTTGGATAAAATTAGACTATAATTATTACAGTATTATGTAAACGTCTAGATAAAAAAAAATTTAATATATTTACTTTTATATGTTGAATTAATTTAATTGTTATTATACTTTTTTATTGATTTTAGCCGGTTTAGCTCAGTTGGTAGAGCAACTGATTTGTAATCAGTAGGTCGGGTGTTCGAGTCACCCAACCGGCACCACTTAATCCCCTTCTACATTGACTTTTACTTATATCCTATGTTATCCTTATCTGTAACACAGATGTAACACAGAGTGTATTTTTAACATTTTGTAACACAGGAGTAACACAGAGATGGCTCGTACACGTGCTAAATTCACTCACGCAAATCTTACGACATTCCTTAAAAACAGCATCTCAGGGCAGTCTTTGTTTGATTCAGAGCATAAAAACTTAGAAGCGAGGTACAGAACGTCCCCTCATCCACATCTATCCATCCTTACCCAAATGCGAATTAAGGGAGAAAAGAACCCTGTCAGCTTTAAATTAGGCAGTTTTCCTGAGCATGAAATAACTGAAATCAAAAACAAATACAATCACTATCGAAAGCTATGCTTAGAAGGCACAGACCCTCGAGATATCTTTGAGCCAAAAAAGAAAGAAGAGCACAAACAAAAAGCCATCTTAAAGCAAAGACAACTAACCTTTGAACAAGTATTTGAGGAGTATTTACGAGAAAATGAACATCTCCAAAAGAAGACAAAACAAGATATGCAAAATGCATTTAAACGAAATTTAGCGTCAGTATGGCATAAACCTATTAAAAATATCACTGGTACTGAGCTAAAAGCACTGATTGATACTGTAAACAGTTCGGGTAAAAAATATACTGCCAAAAATTTAATGGCTTATTTAAATACACTCTTTAATTTTGCCAAAGGATTACTAGTCAATGAAGAGCATGAAATCTATCTTATTGATTTAAATCCTCTTGATAAATTACTGAATATAAAGAAAAAAATAAATAAATCGCTTCCTCAAAGACAAGTAATGAAAACGACTCCCATGGTAATTCGAAAACTGTTTGATGAGTCCTTTAAAATCTCTCATCCTCAATATAAAGGCATCTTTAAAGGTAAAGAATATATGGCAACATTAATAGAATTAGCCTTATTTACTGGATTAAGAGCAAATGAACTATGTCGCTTGAAATGGGAAAATATTCATCATGAAGAAAACAAAG